>Ga0115006_10000615_pt1 | contig 19822 bp, 17 predicted proteins | sample ArcOceMetagenome_3_FD_88943 | JGI IMG/M metagenome (GOLD analysis project Ga0115006, IMG submission 88943) | Marine eukaryotic phytoplankton communities from Arctic Ocean - Arctic Ocean- Svalbard ARC20M Metagenome | ecosystem: Environmental > Aquatic > Marine > Oceanic | place: Arctic Ocean...
ACCAGGCAGCTGTTCTTCAGCCGATGGATGATCCGTGCCGACTTCACCTTCATGGTGATCTGCTCCCGAGTGTTCTCCTGCCAAAGCTCCATGCAGTTCACCAGGCAGCTGTTCTTCAGCCGATGGATGATCCGTGCCGACTTCACCTTCATGGTGATCTGCTCCCGAGTGTTCTCCTGCCAAAGCTCCATGCAGTTCACCAGGCAGCTGTTCTTAAGCCTGTGTATTATGCGCATCGATCTGGTCTTCAGGCCCTTGATTTCCTTGGTCATGCTACTCCACTTGTCAAAGCCGAACACGAGTTGTCGATTGCGGAGGCGTTGTACGGCTCGATGGGCACGGTTCTTTTTTTGTTTCAATTCCTTCACGTTTTCCTTCCATGAAAGTAAAGCACCTGCTGCTCGTCTCCCCATCATTTTTAATATAATACTACGTACGCGAGATCTCTTCTGCTTTTCCAATGACACGCTCTCAATCCATTCATGAAATGCGATGGATAGTTTCATGTTCTTCATCTTCAGTAACAGAGATTTTGATTTGAAGCGCTTGCGCTTTTGCATAGAAGCATAATCTGCCCATTCTTCGTGGGCCTTGACCAGGCAATAATGTTTGATCCGATAGACCAAGACCTTTAGCCTCTTACTTTTTTGATGAGCGTCTTTGGCAAAGTCACGCCATTGCAAAAAAACACCACGTCTTAGCCTGCTCAGCTGCATTTTATGGGTAATGATTGCCACATGGAGTAACCGTCGTTCGATGACGTGTTGATCTACAGTCGGCAGCGACTGGGCAGACCTCATCAAGGCTTGATGGACTGATGCGGGCATCTTTCCGTGCACAACTGCCCCTTTCAGCTTCAACCTTCCTTTCTGGGGACTTTCAGCAGTCCTTCTCGTTTGCGCAACCACTCCTTCTTCTGTCGTCCTTGCCAGCTTCTTGGCGAGAAGATTTGCACTTCGAGACGACTCTGGATCGCCCGGCACCAAAATTTCAGTGATCACGCTTCCCCTCTGATGACACAAGAATTGAATCTTGTTTGCCGGGACCTTGAGGGTGCATGAGACATGCGCTGCTACCTTTTCTTCAAATTTTTTACGAGACTCTTCGTCTATGATGGTATTATCAAAATCTTGTTCGAAGCTCAGTGATACAGCCACTTTCTCCTCTTCCGGACTGTCTTCAGCTGGGGTTAGCACGTGACTCCAACACTCAAACAATTGACTCAAAAGCAGCAAATTCCTATGATACCGCACCTTTGTCGCGGCCAGCGTGAGCCGCCAGGTCTCCTGCACTTGCCATCTCCACGCTCTCAAGGCGCGAATTCCATTTACTGCACTGATATGGCTACGCAGCACATTTGATCGTCTTTGTCGAACAGTTGCCGCAACAAGATCAAAAAATGCTGCCTCTCGAATGTTGTATTCGCTCTTCCGTCTAATCCGAGAACGCAACGAGCGAACGGCGTTTGTTGCCAGCGTTTTTTCAAACCATGCCAAAGAAAAATTTGCCAGCACACGAATTCTCAGTTTGCACAGAGCCCAGGTGAGCCGAGAGCGCCGTGTGACAGCCAACTGAACCTGCCAGATCCACACTCCGGCAACGTGTCGGACCTGCCGTTGAGAACTTCGCTGAAGTGCTTTTGCGCCGATGATCTTACGAAAGGCTAGCCGATCAGATGCTAACTTTGACCATTGGCCAAATACCATGTGCCTTTTTGTTAGACGAATTCTGTCAATCACAGATTTGTCACGTCGCTTCCGTCCTGCATAATTCAGCAAGGCAACATACGCCATCAACCGCGACTGCATTTGCTTTCGCTGAATGGCATGCAATATCCTTCGCACCGCACGTACATAGTCCTTCCACTTCCAAAAACCATTAAAGCGAATGGCACGTCGCTTACGCGACATGAGCCGTATTGACAAAGAGTTCATGTGCTTATTGCCTGACACAGTCCTCTTCCACGTTGCTAGGGTGTCGAGCAAAATCGACCGTTTGGTCTGATCTTCAATTTCCCTCATCATAACATCTTGATATCCCTGTTCCTTGCAATGGAGAAGCCAGTGCATGAATGTCAAGCGCATGTTGTATGCCTGCCTCACCAGCATCATGTTGGCCGCAGAAGATATGCGTGTTCGAAAGGCAATTTCAGAATCAACCAAGCTGCGCCAGGCAAAGAGAACCCGGACGGTTTCTCGCATCAGTACTTTCAGGCAAAAACCAGAAATGATATCCTTTTGACGGCTCAATCGCCTTGAATTCGTGGCCCATAGCCTGCAGGCCTTCCACACTGTGCGCCACTCATGATTGCCGATTAATGTTGGGGCTTTCTCAGCAAACCTGCGCAGGTACAGCCCTTGAGCAAGGCTGTTCAGCGGACGTAGCGCGATTGTCTGCGAAATCCAGCACGCAAACCCAAATCGCATGAGAGATGTCGGCGTTGTTTTTGACGTCAATTTCCACCTCGCCAGGACACCGGCAGAAAGGTATTCAGGGGATTTTGTAGCAGCGAGCCAGAGTTTGCATCGCACGTGAGGGTCGCACGATTCTCGAGGCTTGAAATAGGCAAAGTCGATGGTCTCTGCAAACTCCAAAGTCCTGTTCGTGCGCCGGACACGCTTCAAAATCTGCAAACATTTTTTCTTCAGAAACTTCTCAAAGTTTCGCTGCACAATGTGTAGCCCCATTGTGAGAAGACGCCGCCGATGACTTATCAGAGCCCAGGCCCAGATAAATTCTTGCAAAGCCCGAGATCGGCGACGTGTTTTGAGCTTGAACTTCAGCCTCCGTACAAGACGCTGAAAATAAACCCAGCGTGACCAAGCTTCAAGCGTTCGTTGAATCCACTTGCCGTTATGCTTGCATACAAGCAAATTGATCCGTTCCCTTCCTGACCGTTTCCATCGTGTGTGTTGCATCCAGCGCCCAATCATCGCGACACCGAATCTCTGGCGACTGCGCAAGCTGAGGATGCCACGAAAGTGGCGACGCCGATATCTAACATCAACGAGCGCCACCCATATCGCAAGCGTACGCCCTAACAATTCTCGAGTTTTCATGTAGAAAAAAGCGTCCAGCAGCCTGTACTGCCGCATTTCGCCGCCATTCGGCACAACCTCACCAGCATGGTAGGGCAATTGCAGGCGCAGGCGCTGTTGCTCTCGGATGAAGTCTGTCCACAGCTTCCACCCCGTCATTTGCTTCCAGAATTTTGAACGTACGCGCATCCGCTTGGCGATCTGCAGGAGCCTGAAAAGCGAATGGAGCACACGCATTTTCACCAGAACGTGATGTGTCTCCTCACGCACTTCATGCTTCTGCTTACACAAGGCGTTGTGCGACCATTCCACCACACAGTTGCCGAGCAGTTTATGCTGCATGCGCATGCTCTGTTTGTGGAGCTGAATCCGATGACGGACATTGAATCGAGCAAGTGCCTTCCACTCATGCAAAAACGCCGCAACCATCAGACGGGTGGCTTTGTTGACAATTGACGATATGAACACGCCGACGCGCAACTGCTGGCGGTAATTCTCGCGGATGCCCCGCCACAAGGAAAATGCACATGAGACGCTGCGCATGTCGACCGCTTTCAGCAGCAGCGAGCCCTTGAGAAGCCGGACCCGATTGCGATAAACGTCGGTGAGCGCGTTTCTCCACGCAGCAAAGACGTGAAGCAAGGCCATGTGGCACCAGTGCTCCGCACGCGCCAGCACGCCCTTCTTGACTGCCACCCACTTGTGCCACGCGCGGAGCACCTTGGACGTAAACCAATACCTGCCGCGGGCGCGAAGGAAGCGCCGCATGGTGTCCAGCCGCAGTTGCCGGCTTGCGTGGGACAGCCAGGCAAAGTAACATGCCTTCAGCTGTTTCCGTTTGCACCTCGTCCCGTGCTGGTGCAGCCGAACCCAGATAGAAAACGCGTGCCGCGAGTGGGACTTCCACGCCTGGAACAGGCGCTCCTTCAGCAGCCACTGCCGCCCCATGATGATGCTGAGGCTCTTGCTCCCGGGCCCAACCTGCCACAGGATTCTTTTGCGGTCGATTGCCTGCAGCCACCGGTCCAGCGTGCGGCGGCGGGCGTGGCGGTGCCGGAGGTTCACGCAGGTCTGGATGGCACGCAGGACGAGGCTCTGCGCAGTCGCCCGGAACTGCATCACCGCCTCCTTTTTTGCCGGGCTGCGGTACTTCGGGTTCGCGTCCTGGCCCGCGAGGATCGCCATGTCTGTCAGGCGCCGCGACGCGTCCATGATGTCTCCCGCGTCCCGCGCGGACGACGACGGCCGCTGGACGCGCTTGACGTGCGCCGCGGACGAGATCGGCATGCTGGACGCTGGCGCGCCGCCCGCCCGTGTCCGGGCCGGGCTGCAGGACGGGCTGCTCACGCCGCTGCGGCTTCTGCCGCCTGTCTCGACATTCCCGACCACCAGGCAGGCGAGGGCGTAGTTGGTGCCCAGAGTAACGGTACTGCTAAGTACTGGGACCGTCCTGGTACCACCATTTTTCTCTTTGAGCCTTGGCGGGACGGGCTTCGTTCGTGGGGGAAAAAATCGCAATTTTTTTCGGACCGTGACCCCCGCTTACAGACCGTGACCCGCTTCAAAGAAAAACAAAAAATCGACCGTCCGTTGATAGGGGCGGTTTGGAGAGGGAGCGAGGGGGCGGGAAGGGCGGGCCGGGAAGGGGGCGCTCTCGAGGGCCCGGCAGCGCTGCTGGGGGAGCGTGCGCTGCGGCAATGCCCTTCGACGATGAGACAATCGCGAAGCTCGAGAAGAAGCTCATCGCGGCGGGGTACACGGATGGCGAGTGGCGGAGCATCATGTTCAAGCACTACGGGGAGGACTACGAGGGGATGGGCGAGCGTGCGCGGCTTCGTGCGGAGGAGCGCGAACGCCGCAAGCTCACCATGGATATCACAAAGGAAACCAGCGTCCTCCCGTACCACGGTGCCTCCGACCTCGACCCCGCCGCCGTCGGCGGCACGCAGGCGATGATGGAGCGCGGCCTCAACGAGTACTTCCCCACGAAGGCTGTGTCGCCCAAGAACCGGAAGCTGCGCTTTGGCCTGACCCAGGACACAGGCGCCATCGCGCAAACAATCGGCACTGGTGCGCCGGGGAAGGCCGGCCTCACGAGCCAAGGCACCATCACGCTCATCAAGCCTGGGGGCGAGGGCGAGGGCGAGGACGCGGGCGAGGGCGAGGGGGATGGGGAGGCACCGGCAGAGGGCGAAGGGGCAGGAGAGGACGGTGGGGAAGGGGACGAGGGAGAGGAGGGCGGCGCGGGCAAGCAGGAGGAGGAGATTGACGAAGATGAGCTCATGTTTATCTGGAATAAGCGCGAGGCACCCCAGTATCGGCGCGCCAAGGTGGATGCGGCGTTGGAGCAGCGCCTGCAGGAAACACGCGAGATGGAGCAGACCCTGAAGCAGCGGCGTGAGGACGTGGCGGCCAAGGATAAGGCGTGGTGGTCCACGGTCGGAGTTAGCGAAGAGCACCCGCAGGGCACCCTTGCTGGCGGGCAGTGGTCGCAGTTCCTTGCAAAGGGCGAGCAGAAACCGTCCGCCTTTGTAATGGAGGGCCAGCACCAGACAGCGCGCTGGTCATTGGAACTCGATGCAGAGGCCCTGCAGCCCGACGAGCGCATCGCGCTTCTGCCCATTGGGCCGCCTGACTACGATAATTCCCTGCGCGGAGAGGCAGAGCGCAAGGGCATGATCATGACGTCGCAAGACATGGCGGCTGCAGAAGCCGACATGCTCCGCGACTCGCTAGGTCCTAGCAAACTCGAGATGCCCCCAGATGTGGATCCGCACTACATGAACACGACCTTCTTCAAGACGGCGCACAACATGAACGCGGCAACGGCCGAGGGGCGTCTAGACAACGAATCGATGGCCCAGATGGGCACAGAGACGCAAAAGGTGCTCGAGGGGCTGCGTGACGAGACGCAGGGACGCATCTCCAAGGTGCAGGAGCGGCTGAAGAAGCTGGTCATCAAAGATTCCGGCGAGCATATAGACATACCTGCCATCCTGCTTCGCAAGTTCAACTTCCTCCGCAACCCCCGTTACAAAGGGCTGCCCCCGGACTTCCGTGGCATGCTCAACAGCATCGCTGAAGGCACTCTCAAGGTGCCCGAGCCGGACATCATCACGAAGGAGCGGGGCATCGGTGCCAACACGATGATGGGGCAGCCGGTCTTCGTGGCCAAGCCGGCCGTGGTGCAGTTCACAGACTACGAGGTGGGACAGGTTTACGAGCTGCCGCTGCGCCTGCAAAATGCCACCGGGATTCTGCGGCGTGTGCGGGTCCTTCCCCCCGTGTCGGAGCACTTTTCTGTCTCGCTCGTCAAGTACCTGGGCGAGGACGGGTTGGTTGCGCCGGGTCTTTACTGCATGGTGCACATCCGCTTCCTGCCCGACACGCTCGCAGATTACGAGGACACGTTGTACGTTGTCACGGAGGAGGGGCTGATGGCCATTCCCCTGCTGGCACGGCGTTTGCCACCGAATCTCACCATTCCTCATACTATCGATGTGGGCAATTGTTACGTGAACGATTTGAAATCAGTCATAGTCCATTGCAAGAACCAGGGCGGACGCGGACGATTCCTGTTGGTCCCGGACTATGAGTGGCCTGATCCGCCCGAAGACGTGCACGAACGCGGCCATGTATATATTTCGCCTTTCAGGGTGCAGCCAGCAAGCTGGTCGTTGGAAATGGGCGAATCGCTTGATGTCAAAGTCGACTTTGCGCCAGGCGTTGAGGGCCCCGTCCGCGTCGGTTTCCGCCTCGTGTGCGACAACTGCTCGGTACAGGAGTATTCTATCGTTGGCATGGCTCTGGTGCCCTCACTCAAGCTCATGCGTCTTGACTCAGAACAGATTATGCCGCCGCTGGCGGACTTACTGCGGCCGACGGTGGATCAGGCCTTCCGCGACCTGGCGCCTGGCGCTGTCTCGACACGAGTCGTTGCCCTTAAGAACCGCACGCCGCTGCCCATCCAGTTCCACTGGGTTGTAGAGCATCATCCGACGCCACATACTGAGCAGAGTACATACCTGACCAAGTGGGGTCGGCTGGGCGAGACCCACGCAGTCTTCACAGTTTCACCAATGACAGGCACCTTCGCAGCCAACCAGGAGATTGAGTTTTCAATTTCCTTCTCTCCGTTGGACATTGCTGCGTATAAGGGCGCGGCAGTGCTGATTGCGCAAACGCTGCCCTCGACCTCGCGAGCGCCGCCTGACGATCCGTCTGCGATGAATGCGGAGGGCATGGGGGCAGCGGGGTACGCGTACGAGGACGAAGAAATGTCTCGCATCACCCTGGCCGGTGCTGGCAGCACGTGTCAGGTGACCATTGAGCCAATGGTGCTGGTTGTGTCGCAACGACTGAGCGTAGGCAAGTCATACACCAAGACCATCAAGGTAACGAACCAGAGCGATGCGAGCACGGTGCTCGAGTGGGAGAAATATCCCGAGCTCCTGTACCAGGCCGTGCAAGTCAAGCCCGACAAATTCACATTGGCTGCGCATGAGGAGCGCGTTGTCAACGTAGTGATCACCCCGAAACTAGTGGCTCCGCTAGAGGTCTCCCTCATGTGTGAAGTCAAGCACGGAGCCGCACGCTCTCTGTCGGTGCTTGCGCAGGTTGATGGTCCCAAGATGCAGATTGTGGATGCACAGGTCTGTTGACCCCCTCCTCCCCGCTTTCCGCACACTGCCCTGCCTACCTTCCCACCTGCCCATCCTGTCTGATTTTGTAGCACTCTCTGTCACTGTTGCCGGGGCGCTCATCTCATGTCTTGGGTTGAAATTGGCAGCTGGACTTCGGCTTGGTGCGAGTGGGATGGAAGGTGAAGAGGCAAGTGACGATCCGCAACAGTTGCGATGTGACCGCGCGCTACAAGCTGAGCCTCATTTCGGCCGAGACGGGCGAGCCTTGGGGTAGCACAATGTCGGTCACGCCAAGCAAGGGAATGCTCGAGTATGGACGGTCGATGTCAGTGATGGTGGATTTTAGCCCAACGGAGCCGCAGCGATCGCGCTGCACGCTGGTCCTGGAGGTGGAGGGTGGTATCACGCAGTACATGACAATACGGGCGGAGGTCGTCCACGCTGAAGTCTGCCTGTCAACAAACGTGGTAAGCTTGCCCTGGGACTGTGAAGCGGCTTGGAGCAATTGCATATTTGCCAACCACCTGTTCCTGTTTTGTGTTACGCTTGCTCTTCTTGCGTGCCTAATTCGTCCTTGCTGCTGTGCTGTGCGGCAGGTGGATCTCGGTACCATTTTCCTGGCGGTCCCTGTAACACGGACAATCAAGTTGCGCAATTTGACGCTGCTGCCGTCAACGCTCTACCGGTGGGATGTGCAGTCTGCCAACACGCTGCGTACTCCCAAATCTTCAGCGTTCCGTTTGGAAATCACGACGCCCGACGGCAGTCTCGGGCCTGACGAGGAGGTTCCTGTGCAAATTCATCTGGAGGCGCTGGATCTTGGTGAGGCTGTGGGAGTGCAGACCACGCGACCAGAACAGTTGGGTTCAGCAGCGAACCCTGGAATCTTGCGAGCATTGGTGCCGATTGACGTCGACGGCATGCCTTTGCCAACCGGGTTTGAGCTGCGTGCCAACGTTATGGGTCTGGCCGTCACGTATCATGTGGGCACAATTGATTCACTGGAGCAAGTGCCCTCGCACATGAAAGGCACGCCGGCTGCTCTCAAAGTTGGGGTCAAGACTGATTGGCCCAAGTGGCTTTTGGGGCCGGATGTGGACGCGCCCATCTGTCTGGACTTCGGGGAGAAGAGCATTTCGGAGAAGCACTCTATGACCTTCGTCATCCGGAATCACACTGGCATCGAATCGTCGTACAATTTGCATTTTGAGGAATATGGCGTTCCCGAGCATGAGGTGCTAATGCTCAATTATGCCGCGCAGCTTGAGGCAGCAGAACAAGCGGCCCGAGAAGCGAGAAGCCCACCGTCGTCTCCAATGAGGAGACACAAATCGCCAAAGTCTCCGCGCTCACGGGCGGGGAGCTCACACGGGCAGTCGCCGCGCGTCAAGCAGACTCACGTCAACATGCTGACGACACAATCGGGATTCAGCGTGGGCAGTGTTCAACCGCGGCCCTCGAACAAATTGACGTCGCAGACAGGCACCATTGCTACAGTGCGCATGGGGGCGACAATGGAGAGGGCGGTGGCAACAGGAGTAGCAGGGCGGGTCGTAACGCAGGCAGAGGGCCTCATCCGGCGCAATCGGTCGATAGCCCCGCTCATGAAGGACGCCGAGAAGCAGCTCGCACTGGGTCTTCGTAAGGGCCACGCGGCCACACAGCTCAAGGGCTACTCCAAGTTGCACGAGGAGAACGCGCGGATGCGATCAACCTCGCTTTGGAGCTTGCCAGGCGATCATTCTTCAGTTGCATCGCGTGGACATTCTGCAGGGGGGATGCGCGCTGGCAAATTAATTTTGTCCGATGAACACGAGGAAGCGGAACGCTTCCGGTCTTTGCATGGCCAGCAGGTTCTCAATGCGCGCAATGTCGCGCAGGAAGCGCAACAGATGCTGGAAGCGGGCAACGGGGTTGCGATCACCTGTGCCTCGTACTCAGGGAAGGTGCCAGCTTGGGGTGAGGTGGAGCTGCGAGTTGATATGTACTCGGACATGTGTGGCATTTACCGCGACAGGTTGGTGGTTGATGTTGTCGGGCTGCCTACAGTGCACATACCTATTGTTGCCAAGCTGACCGGAACCCCTGTCGAATTCGAAGGGGGCACACTGGGCCTCAATATGATGGGCGGCGTTGCCTCATTGGATTTCGGGGACATTCTTAAAAACAACACAGTGCAAAATCGGTCGCTGCGAGTCAGCAACAGCGCCCCTTGGCCTATTGCTGTGAACTGGAAGTTGCTAGAGTCGGCTCCTCCTCAAGGCTCCAACTTGATCAACCTCACTTCGAGCGTGGATGCGGAGGGTAAAGTTCATTACAACATCTGTGCCGTTGAGCCCGAGGAGGCTGAAAATCCCCCATACAAGCTGGACCCAGAACGACTTGTCATACCAGCACACTCAAGCAAGGCTGTCAACATTGCTTGCGAATGGGACATGCCGTCGCACCATGAGAACTTCCTGGTGGGAGCGGTGGAGGTGCTGCCCAAAGATGCGCCGATGCCAGGTGAAGAGTCAGTCGCAGACAAGAACCGGGTTGTGGAGCCGCTGGATCTCTTGGACAGGGAAGAAGCCAAACCAGCTCTCCTGCAGGAGTTGGCCGCTGGATCACAGCTGATCGATATGGAAGACCTTGTGGTGGGGCTGCGATGTGAGGTGACTCGTGCGTTCCTGGAGACGGATTCAACCAAGCACCTCAAGTGGATCTGCTCGACTTCGCATGACTACAAGACGCACCCGTCGTTCGTCAAGGAGATTGCTCTATCTAATCGCAGTCGCTGCAACCTGACCTTTTCTCTTAAAGTGGACACGCCATTCAGCATCGATTCGACCATGTGCACAGCACCCATCCACCCGATGGCGATGCAGTCCGACAGTGATCCCGCGGGCACATCGCGTCCGCAACTGTACACGTTGCCGCCCAACGACTGCGTGGTCGTGCGTGTGCGTTTCACACCCCCATCCAAGCACAGGTCGGCGCGGGTAGTGGATGACGTCCTTCTCTTTGGCGAATTATCAATTAGCTTCAGCAACGAAGAAGTGCAGAAGCTGCCGCTGGAGGCCAGTGTACGCCACCCGCAGCTGGACATGGTTCCAGAGGAGCTTGATTTCTCCACGCTGCACGTGGAATCGACAGCCGCCATCACGCTTCAATTGACCAACCCGACCTATGCTGATGCAACGTGGAAGATTGTGCACGCGCCAAAGAATCTCGGCCTTACGCGCACCAGTGGCATGAACTCAACCATGGCAAGTGCTCGTGCCGGCACTGCTGGTACAGCAGCCATCGCGATGCCAAATGCCAATGCTCCAGTGTTTGAAGATGACGCTGATGTGTTCAGCTTTGAACCGTCTCATGGGGTCATCAAGGGCAACGCCAAGCGCCCGACCATTGGCCAGACAAAGGTTGTGACTGTCCGCTTCAATCCCAAAAAGAACGTCGACTACAAGAGCCGCTTCAAGGTGGAAATCGAGTGTGGGCGGGGTGGCTTCATCCATCTCAAGGGTTCGGGCTCCTACGAGGAAAACATGGAGCCGGGAGGCGCCACGGGTGTCATACGCGACCACCCAGGCTTCCATCCATTGCACACAGGCGTGCGCGGACCCGTCATTCCCAACGAGCACCTGCACGGTGCCGAGCCGGACAAGCTTCCGATGCCCATGGCGCTACCCGCATGGTACGACATGGACAAGGCCATGCAACCTCAGCATCTCACTAAATATACTTTGCGTTGACGAAGTACTCGGAAGATGCTTGTGGGTCGCGTGCTTTCAGACACTTAGGTGATGACAATCGAGTCTGATTGTCCATCTTCCCCCTTTCTTTTTCACTAATAAACTTGACTGAACGCGCATCATGTGCAAAGGGTACGTTCGGAGAATGTCGGTTGCTCCATGCTGCAGTGGCAGAAGTGCTGTGGCTGTCCTTCCCAACTCACCCTTCCTGACTTTACTGCAATCAAAAAGCTCAATCGTTGACTGTTTGATGCTATGCTATTGTGACAGCTATAATACATATGCTACACGCTGCTGATTTACAAACTAGAAAGCAGCAGAATTTTCCTTATACATCCTCGAATTGCTGTTCCTCGGAGGCAGCAATCAGGGCCATCTCCTGGAGAAGAACCATTTCGTTCTCGGCAGCCACCCGCATGATACGCTCGGATGCCTCTTGCCTTTCTTGCTCAAATAGCCTGCGCAGATATCGCGTTTCACCATCACAAGGTCAGCCTGCACCCGTTGCTTCTGAGACGCAAGATATGGGACGAGATACGCAAGGTCGTCAGGCAGGCCAGAAGACAGCGACGGACCTGTTCAGATGTGCCACCTTGCTAGGTTGTACCGCTGAGAGCATACGTAAACGCTCCTTCTCCAACTCTTGCTCCTCTCGTACGATGTGATATAGGTTCTTGCCCTGCTCAATCCGCAGTTTTTCTATGCGCGTCATCCGCAAGATTTCCACATCGTCTTCCTCAGAAACTTCCTCTTCCATGTCGTCTGGAATCCCGTCCTCAGGCACGCTTCCTTTGAGTCGAAGTGACCCTGCAGTTCCCGGCCGGCCCTTGGAACTGGCAGTACCCGGACGAAAGCTTCTCGAAATGGCTGTGGCGGGGCGCGGTGGCATATTTAGCGTACCACCATTTGCCGGACCCCTTGGCGGGGCACTGCTCGGTCGAAGTTGATTCCGCTTTAAATCGGTTCTGGCATCCGGCACCTCTTGCGCCGCGCTCGACGGCCTTGTATGCGGGATCGGCACCTGTTCCAACGCGACGGAGGAGCACATATCACATTTCACCCGTATGCGTCCACAGAAGCAATCGCAGAATTGAGGCCAATGAAAGTTTTGGCATGCGAGTTGTTATGCGCATTCAGCAAGGAATTTGTCGTGCATCCACTGCAAAAAAAATCACCTCAAGCTCTGGTGTGGCGACAGAATCACTGGTCTTGAGAAGTTTTGAGGATCTTGCTTTGACATGTCTCTCAATTTTGTCAAAGTCTATCCCAACACCGTCAGGTCGGAAATCAAAATCACTCTCCGCACGAAAAATCAGTGATTTCAGCATGTTCTCCTCCTCGCGCGCCTGCAAAAAAGAAAATCAGTCCTGTCAGATATTGCTCTTCATCAGGACAGCAGCGTCTGCTCGCTATAGGGATGTGACTATAGCATGGCCGGATCGAACCAGTTCTCCTTCGCCTCTCAACTTGCAATGGGATAAACGTTTAAAATGGGCCCTTCGTATTCAGTTTTGTCGTGTTTTTATGCTGGGTATGGTGTGTGATTGTCGTCAAAGACCTTTTTTTGAATTGCAGCGATGGCCATGCGTTGCTGCTGCTGCACTTCTTTATATGCTTGGATTCGGCTGTCATCATTGTTCAGCTTGTTCATGACATGCTCTGCACGTTGTTGCTGTGCCCATTGCATCTTTTTCTGCATTTCTCGAAAGCGAGACGGGTCAGATCACAAGCAACAGGTTATCGCATGCATCAATCGAATGCGCAACTGTCAGGGGAATCTGAAGCCGTACCACTGCCGTCTCCTTTTGAATTTGCTTTTTTTCTGATAGTTGTCTCTTTTTCCGTAGGTTCGATTCGTTTTCCTTCATTTGCATTTCTTGCAGATGCAATTTCCTGCGCGGCAGATCACAGTCACTTTTTGGGCATTGATGGTTGAGGTCCCTAAACAAGTACATGGCAAAGCAGCTCGAAGCAGACACCATGATCGCAGGACTAGGAGCACGGACATCATCGCAGCAAGTCCCAAACCTGCTCTCCTTCATTTTTATTTGCTCCGCCTTTTCCTGGAGCAAAAGTTCTCGTTTCTCCAACGGAGTCAATGCCCGCTGGGGCTGCAGCGAGTCTGAGTTCTGGCTTGCTTCTTGTTGCTGGTTTCCCCCAGCATGGGAGAGTGTGGGCCTTGTCTTTGCCTGCGCTTTGCTGTTTCGCTCTATCAGCCACAGCTTTTTGCGCTCCATCCCGGCGGTAGTCTTTGGAATCATTCCAACGTCTGGCGGCGCCTTTTTGCGCAGATAAGGCGTGGCCAAATAGCGATCCACCTTTTCCTGCCGGCATCTCGTCAAAATTACAACCCGTGCCGCCTTGTATGTTGGGGCGAAGCGCAGCAGAGCCAAAGTCGTCGCAAAAGTCGTCGCAAAAGTCAGGCAAACACGCGCGCGCACACTCACCACTTCGCGAACGACCCCCTCGACCCCCCTCCGGATGAGCACCTTTTCAAGGGCAGCACGCTGCCTTGCCACTTCGCTCTGGGCCTTGCGGCGCGCCTGGGCAATCTTTTGCTCTACCTGCCGGTTGAGCTCTGCAACATAGTCTTCTTGCTTCTTCCTCGCGATCGCCGCCTGCTGCTCAGCCTCCCACTCTGCGTGCTTGATCTTCTGGGCCGAGGCGACCAGCTGCTCGATGAGCTCCAGCTGGGCATTGTGCAGGCCCGACAGCGCCTCGTCAGCCCTGTGCTCCGGAACGCCGAAGAGCCGCTCGACCTTTGCGGCATATTCCTCATCCGAGATGCGCTCGTCCGTCCTCAAGCGCTTGAAGCGCGCGTAGTCTGCCCGGGTGCGCTCGAATTTGCACACATCCTTGAGTGTAACACCAATGAGATCGCACGCCTTTTGGAAGTGCTCGCTGAAGAACACCTCCTCGTCGATCCCGGGCGGCACCGGCAGCTGCTCATCCATGTCATCCTTGAGCCTGCCCATGGCGTCCAGCACGGTCTGCACGAGCCCTGCATGCCGCCTGTTATACCGCTCGAGGGTGGCGTTGATTGCCTCCGGTCCGGCGCCCAGCAGCTCGAAGACCTTTGCGCTGTATTCGTCCGCCGACAGGCTTCCGCTCTCGTGCAGCCTCTTGACCTTGCCGATTTGCGCGGAGAGCGCATCGGCCGCGCGGAGCTCGTCGAGGGTGATGCCCTCGTTCCTGCACGCCTGCTGAAAGAGACGGTCTTGAAGCAGCGCGTGCGTCAGCCCGGTCGGCGGGGCGCCCTCCTCCTCCAGGTCCAGCGATGCGGCCTCCGCCGGGTCCGCCATTGCGCTGCCAGGGCCGTTGCTTTTTTTCATTTTTTTCTGACTGATTTATGACTGATTTTTTTTAGGGAACCGCACAAGGACCGAAAAAAAATCAGTCATTGGACAACAGGCGAATTGGCGCGGAGGGTCCGCGGAGGGTGAGGCAGAGGAGAGGGTGGTGTGGGCTCGGCGCGGGCATGCCGAAAAAGGGCAGCAAGGCGGGAAAGGCAGGTAAGGCGGGCACGGGAGAGAAGCCAAGCGGCGCGGGCGGCGCGCGGCAGCTCACGCTCGAGGCCGCGTTTTCAAAACGCGAGCCGCCGCCGCCGCAGCCTGGCGCGGTGGGCGCGAAGCGTGCGGCGGGCGCGGCGGGCGCGGCGGGTGAGACGGAGGCCGCGGCTGTGGCGCAGCCGGCAGCAGCAGCAGACGTCGTCTGCATCGACGTGGACGCCGCGTCCAGCGACGACGAGGTGCCCCTGTGCCACAAGCTCGCGGCGCGGCCGCTCGAGCGAGAGGAGCAGGCGGAGGCGGCGCGCTGCCGCGACGCAAGCGCGTGCGGTGGGGCGGGGGGGGGCGAACGCAGCTTCAAACGGCAGAAGCAGGACCGGCTGCACGAGCCCGCCTGCGACAAGGCCACAGCCGACGGCTACACAGGCGCAGGCACGCCTTTGGGCGCCGCCAGCGGCGCGCGGACTGCCGCCGGCGCAGGCACGCCTTCGGACGCCGGCGCCGGCGCTCGGAGCGCGTTGCCCCCGCCCCTGCAGGAGGCAAATCGCCAGCGCGAAGCCTACAAATTCACGGGCGCTGCGGTCACCAAGAAGACGGACGTGCTGTTGCAAGCATGGGACAATCTCAAAAACATATTCCGCCTTTCCTCCTTCCGCCAGCTCCAGCGTGAGGCCATCGAGGGTGTTCTGAGTGCCAAGGATGTCGTCGTGTGCCTGGCAACCGGTGGCGGCAAGTCGCTGTGCTACCAGCTGCCCGGTACAGTGCTGCCTGGGGTCACCGTGGTTGTGTCGCCTCTGGTAAGGCTACAGATCCGCGAACCTGCACCTTGTGCTGTGTGCGCACGGCCCCCAGTCCTGCGTCTGTGCAGCCCGCAACGTGCATGCGCACCGGGCCCAGGCCCCCGCGGGCCCGGCAACCCCTCTCTGATCCTCCACCCTCCGTGCACCAGATCGCCCTGATGCAGGACCAGGTCAAGGCGTGCCGGGACAAGGGCATCCAGGCGGTGCTGCTCAACTCAACCCTCTCGCCAAAAGAGTCGGCCTCCATTTATGCGCGTCTTTGTCCCTCTTTGGCAGCCAGCAAGGGCGCCGCCCTCGGCTTCCACCCGGCAACAGATTCATCGCGCCCGCCCCAAATCAAGCTGCTGTGTGAGTACTGGCTGCCGGCGCGTGTACAGTTTAGCCCCAATTCATGCGCCCGCATTTCTCGTGGCGTGGAGCTAAAGAGCACGACTAACGCAGTGTCTGCCCGCTGACAGATGTGACACCGGAGGCACTGAGTGGCGGACAGCTCCGGCCGTACCTTGCAGAGCTATACAGACGCAAGCAGCTAAGTCTCTTCGCAATTGACGAGGCGCATTGCATCTCATCGTGGGGTACGCTCTGTCCTGCGCGCATGTTGCCGTGTGTTGGGTCCTGTGCGCATGCACTGGGCCCCTGGGTGTGGCGTGCGAACGCTGAGCGTTGAAGGGGGGAATGCTGGCAACTCGCGCGCAAGAGAGAGTGAGAGCGAGAGAGAGATATGCTATGCTATGATATGATATGATATGATATGATATATATATACATACATACATGATACACGCACGCGCAAACACACACACACACACAGGGCACGACTTTCGCCCGGCGTTTCGGCGTCTGAACAGCCTGAAGCAGAGCTACCCGACGGTGCCGGTAATAGCACTGACAGCCACCGCGACAAAGCGCGTACGCGAGGACATCTGCGCCACGCTCAGCCTCAAGCAGCCGCAGGTATTTGCTGTATGAATGAGATTCTTGTTTCAGTTTATTTTTGAAATATTTGTTACAGTTCACCAGTACTCCCATCCTGACAGCCACAATCTCCCGCGCACAAATATCTGCATGTTATTCGCCTGCCCCGCAGCATGTGTCCTAGCTGGCTGTTCGCCCCCGCACGCACGCGCGCACACACATGCACACGTGCATCTATGCGTGCGCGAATGCTTTCACGCGCATAAATACAAACTATACACTACATCGTGTGTCCGCAGATGCTTGTCGCCACCTTCAATCGGCCAAACATCACGTACGAGATACGCTACAAGCGTCTGCTGCAAGATGGGGAGGTGGATGCAGACATGGTCAAGTTTCTGGCCTCCCGCAAGGAAGAGTGCGGCATCATTTGTGAGCCTGTTTTCCCTCTTGCTTTGCTGCCGGGTGTAGGGCGTGATGTATGCATGCAGGTCAGACCCACATGCTCTTCAGGGCGCAGCTGTGTCCGTGCCCGGTCCTCTTAACACGTGGTGCGGCGCGCAGATTGCCAGAAAAAGCTCGACTGCGAGGGCGTCGCGCAAATGTTGCAGTCGCGCGGCTTTTCGGCCGAGTGCTACCACGCCTCGATCAAGGCCGATGCGCGCTCAGATCTGCTGCTCAAGTGGACCAACAACAGCATTCGCATTATGGTGGCCACGGTGGCCTTTGGGATGGGCATAGACAAGAAAGATGTTCGCTTTGTAATCCACTATTCCATTCCAAAATCCATGGAGGGTGAGTCAGAGAGCTCGCACTGCGCAGCATGCGTCTCGAGCGCTCATAGTTTGTCTGCATCTGACACTGATCCCAAGATTTTCCGGTAACGTCGGAAGTGTGTCGCCGAAATGTGCAGGCTTCTACCAAGAGTCAGGTCGGGCAGGGCGCGATGGGCGGCCAAGTGTCGCCCTCCTTTACTACAGTGTGGATGATAAGGCCAGCACCGAGTACTTGCTCTCCTTGCAAGAGGAAAAACGCCAGGAAAAGCATCTTGAGAGCCTAGAGCATCGTGGCCTTGCCGGTGCAGGTGCCGGTGCTGGTGCTGCGTATGACGCGCAGCAGGACATGAAGACTCGAAACGCGTCTTTCCAGGCCCTTGTCTACATGTGCCAAGGTCACAAATTGTTCTGCTTCCCGGAGATGCTTGTCTGCCTTCTTCCCGCGCACGCCGTGGCTTCCTCGACTACTCAGCGCCGACTAAAGATTAGACTGTCGCAATTGTGATGCCCTGTTCTGCTCACCTTTCTTTCGTCCTGTTGCTCTGCTTTTGTTGAATTGTAGAGGCCAAGTGTCGACGGGCAGCGATTTTGTCCTTTTTTGGAGAGCAGCCTCAGAGGGGTGTCGACATGTGCAAGGGCACTTGCGATGTATGCAAGAATCCTGGAAAGGTGCAAAATGCCATCAGAGCGCTAGAAGGCGACAGCGGCTATGGTGGCGAGTCGTTTGCATACACAAGCCGGTACCTTAGTTGCGCGTGGTGTGCGTGCTGCTTTTCAATTCATGCAGGCTGCTGTGTGTGGCTCCCCGCCTTTGATTCTTTGCGGCGCGCCGATTTGTGACGTGTCCTTCTCATTCGATTTATTGGCACGACTCCTGTCTGCCAGCTATAGGCCTACGGAAGATTATCAGATGGGAGGGCAAGCCTTTGGAAGCAAACGAGCGGGTCTATACTGTTCCGATGAAGACAGTGACGCCGAGGGCGCCACTGCGACGAGCTCGTTGGATGCGCGTGCCGCCAAGGCTAGGGTATCTGGCGAGAAAAACAGCAACCGGTTGCCTTCTTTGCTTGCTTCAATGCAGCGCCACCTCTCTTCTTTCCCCGCGTCTTGCCCCCATACTTGGTAAACGTCTGCCTCATGGTGAACTCATGGTGATAATGGGCACTAGCGATTGACACCTGAGTGATGCATCTATCTGTGATGCAGGAGGCGTCTTCTGAAAAAGACACACGGCCAATCGGACAGCGAGGACGAGGAAGAGTCCGGGTCGAGGAGTATCAAGTTTGGAGGCTTGCCTGGTCAGTGTCATGTCTCCCAAAATGTCTGCTGGCTTGGAAATCCATCCAGTAGCAGTTTCTGACGCACACATTTCTCGCGCACAAGTCGCACGTGCATACGTATCGATCACTTTTTCACACGTGATGCGCGTGCACGTACACCAGGCTTCCAGATGAGCTCGACACTGAGGGCGCACCCGGTCGTCAAGACAGTAAGTTCGTCGGCGGGCGCCTCCTCTCACGGTGGTTTCACCCGAGCGTCCGATCTCGTCCGTACAGGTGAAGGGTCCCGGGGCGCTGGAGTGGGAAGTGCGGGGGGGTGGGCGAAGGGAGCCAAGGCGGCGGGGCCGGACGGTTTGAGCAGTCGTGCACTTGCTGAGATTCACAAGCGATCGGTGGGAGCAAGTAAAGGGGGGGGGAGACAAGTCATCACGTTGAAGAGCGCACTTGGAAGTGGATCTCCCTCTGTGCCGCCGGCGATGGCTGCGGCGTCCCGAGTGCAGGCAGCCGCGCAAGCAATTGCTGGCCGGGCCGAGGCTGTAGCCCTGAAGACGCGTTCTTGTTGAGGCGACGCAGCATCGGTTGTGCTTCAGGAATCTCAAGGATGATTCCTGAATCTCAAGGGGCCAGGTGTGCAATATCTTCGAGGGCTCCAATCTGCTGTACATGTTACACAGCGCTGTTTCCAAGGAACTGAGTTCTGGTCGCTTCCGCGGAATCACAAACGATCTTCATGTCAGAGCTGACAAGTGCCTTTCGTGACCGGAAACTTGTCAGCAGCTTTGTTCAAAACTTCATTGTTTTGTGACAAATAGGTCCTTCAGTAATAAATAACAACAGAAAAGAGGAGTATTCGTGTCCGCATTCGAACCTCTCCGCAGGTCTCTGGTCCGGGCTATTCTGCAAGAGGTGGCCACCGAGGAGGGCCCGCGAAATTGGCAGATTGTGTGTGAGGAGAGTGGCGAAGAGAAGCGGAGCTCGTGAGGAGAATCGTGCAGGACGATGGACTATGCGCCTCGTGTGCCAGGAGCCTCGTGTTTCACCCGTACCGCTGCTCATCTCTCCTCATCTCACCTCTTCTTATCCACTCAAATCGAATCGTTGGAATCTAATGGAATGCATTGAAAGCAGGT
>Ga0115006_10000616_pt1 | contig 19820 bp, 17 predicted proteins | sample ArcOceMetagenome_3_FD_88943 | JGI IMG/M metagenome (GOLD analysis project Ga0115006, IMG submission 88943) | Marine eukaryotic phytoplankton communities from Arctic Ocean - Arctic Ocean- Svalbard ARC20M Metagenome | ecosystem: Environmental > Aquatic > Marine > Oceanic | place: Arctic Ocean...
CGCCAATTTCAGTTATAATATTTTTAAAGTACCTGCCTCTTTTTTTTCGATATTCAACAGTATTTGGCCAATTGTCAGAGCTACCAATTTTAGAATAATTAAGTTTTGCTCTTAAAGCAATTCTTTCATTTAAATTTTTTCTAAATATTATTCCTGCAACTGCGTTAGTGGAAAGATTATATGAAAATGGATGTATATAAGTAGTTGGTCCAATATCTCCGATATAATTTGAACCTCCCATAAAAACTCCAATCTCATTATTTTGTGAAAATACTGTCATTGAAATAAATAAAATTATGACATGTATTTTTTTTCTTTTCATAATATGGCAGCAAATATAAATAAAATCAATTTTCAATATGTTCTAGATATTCCTTCTGTCTTCTCCCCAAAGAAGCTTATTTCTTAAAGTTTTGTAGAAACTATTATTGTTTATCGAAGCTAACTTAATTTTATAATTGGCTTTTTTAATTTTTATTTTAACATTATTTTTCAAAGAAATTATTTGAGAATCTAAAGAAAGAAGATGCGATTTTTCTCTTCCCTCAACTGAGAGTTCAATTTTAATTTCATCAGAAATAACTAAAGGTCTTGCATTTAAATTATGTGGAGCAATTGGAGTGATTGAAAAAGTTTGACTGGATGGCGTCATTATTGGACCGCCACAACTAAGAGAGTATCCTGTAGAACCAGTCGGAGTTGAAACTATTAAGCCGTCAGCCCAATAGGTATTTAAATATTCTCCATCCAACATAGTTTTAATTTCTATCATTGATGTTGTGTTTTTTCTTCCAACACTAACTTCGTTAAGAGCGAAGTTAAAATCAGAAAAATTATCATTATTATCAACGCTTACTTCAAGTAAACTTCTTTCTTTTACATCAAATTCACCTTTTAATATTTTCTTTAATTCAATATTTAATAATTCTTGATTTAATGTTGCTAAAAAACCAAGTCTTCCTGTGTTAATTCCAATAATAGGAATTCCTAAATCTCTTATATAAGTAATCGATCTCAATAACGTACCATCTCCTCCAATTGTAATCATCATATCTATACTTTTGTCAAGATCATTATAAGATGAAAACACTTTATGATTGTGGTTTGTTTTCAGTTTTTTTAATAGAACTGAATTATACTTTTTCTCAACAAATAACACAAGATTCTGATTTTTGCTAATATTTAAAATTTCTAAAAATATGTTTTTAGAAATTTTGTCTACTGACTGACCGTATATTGCAATTTTCATTTAAGAAATTATTTTAATGCAAATTAATTAAAATAACATATAACAAATCTTTAATTTTGAATTATTATGACAAAATTAAGTGTTAACATAAATAAGATTGCAACATTAAGGAATGCAAGAGGAGGTGATAACCCCAATTTACTTCAAATGGCAAATGATATTCAATCTTTCGGAGCTCACGGTATTACAATTCATCCAAGACCTGATCAAAGACATATAACTTACAAAGACGCAATAGATTTGCCTAAAGTGATTTCTACTGAGTTTAATATTGAGGGCAATCCTATTAAAAAATTCATTGATTTAGTTTGTAAAATAAAACCTGATCAAGTTACACTTGTTCCTGATAGTATTGATGCTATTACTTCTAATTCCGGATGGGACACAATTAAAAATAAATCATTTTTAAAAGAAGTGATTTCCGAATTTAAAAATAATGGAATTAGAACTTCTGTTTTTGTAGACACTGATCTTAAATTAATTGAAGGAGCAAAAATAACTGGAGCGGATAGAATAGAGCTTTATACAGAATCGTTTGCTGTTAACTACCAAAAGGGTAATAAGGAAGAGATAAATAATTATATTAATGCTTCAGTTTTAGCAAATGATTTAGGAATGGGAGTCAACGCTGGTCATGATTTAAGTCTTGAAAACATTCATTTTTTTGTTGATAAAATCCCTTATTTAGATGAGGTATCTATCGGACATGCTATAATTTGTGAATCTTTGTATTTAGGGATTGAAAACGTAATTAATATGTATTTACAGAAAATAAACAATGCTTTTAAAAAGTAAAATTTTTCGATCAGAAGGAGATGTTTTAATAGTGCTTCACGGATTTTTAGGAATGTCAGATAATTGGAATTCTTTTGCCAAAAAAATTAATGATAGAGGATTTCAAATTCATTTATTAGATCAAAGAAATCATGGAGAAAGTTTTCATAATAAAGAATTTAATTATGAAATCTTAGCTAACGATTTAAAATATTATATCGATTATCATAAAATAATAAGTTTTTCATTAATTGGTCATTCAATGGGTGGTAAAACAGCAATGATGTTTGCTAGTATTTATCCTAATACTATTAAAAAACTTATTATTGTAGACATCCTGCCTTTTTATTATAAAAATGATTATCAAAATATTTTAAATTCTCTAAAATCATTAGACTTTAAATCAATTAGCTCCAGATTAAATGCAGATAAAGCGTTATCAATATTCATTCAAGATCAATCGTTCAGAGCATTTTTATTAAAAAACTTAAAGCGAGTTAGTAAGGATGAACTTGCTTTTAAAATAGATTTAGATATCATTTCAGATAATTTATCTGAAGTTGAAAAAGCATTACCAAGTGATATTTATTTTTCTGGTGAAACACTATTTATAAAAGGTGAAAAATCAGATTACATTAACAATCAAAAATTTAAAATAGTTCATAATAATTTTCCAAAATCTAGACTTGTCGAAGTTTCTAATGCTGGTCATTGGGTGCATGCAGAAAATCTTAATGATTTTGCTGAAGAAACATTAAATTTTTTAAAATCTTAAAAGTTGGTCACCTTTGTAAAAAGACCTATTTTTGCGACCAAATTTGTAAAATATGAAGGTTTCAAAAAAAGATATCGATAAATTAAATTCAGTATTGTCTGTTAGTATTGAAAAGACTGATTATGAATCAAAAGTAGAAGAAGTGCTCAAGGATTATAAAAAGAGAGCTAATATTCCTGGCTTTAGAAAGGGTCATACTCCAATAGGATTAATAAAAAAACAATACGGAATTTCAGTGAAAGTTGATGAAATCAATAAACTGATGCAAAAAAGATTAAGTGATTATTTAGGTGATGAAAAATTAGATATTTTAGGTAATCCACTCCCTGTTGAAAAAAATGATTTAGACTGGAATGCTGATAAGATTACTTTTGATTTTGAAATAGGATTATCACCAGAGTTTGAAGTTTCATTAAAAAACAAAAAAGCTATTAATTCTTATGAAATTGATGTTGATAAAAAAATGATTGATGATCAAATTAAAAATATTCAAAATCAATATGGAAAACTAATTGCAAAAACTAAAATTGAAGATGGATTTGAAATAAATGGAAAATTCATGAATGAAGAATTTGAAGTTGATAATACATCAAACTTCAAATTGAAGGATATAAAAGGAAAATCTAATAAAGAAAGTTTAAGAAAATTAAGTATTGGTGATTCAATTGACCTAAAGACTAAGGATTTGTTTGATAAGGATTCAGATTTATCATTTCATCTTAAAACAAATGATGATAATAAAGACAAGGTGAAAAATATTACGTTTTTATTAAACGAGATTAATGAAAGAGAGCCAGCTGATCTTGATCAAGATCTATTCGATAAATTATTTGGAAAGGATGCTATTAAATCAGTAACTGAACTTAAAAATAAATTGAAATCTGATGCTGAATCTAATTTCATAAATCAAACAGATCAAAAACTATTAAATGACGTCACTGAGTATTTAATTGATAATACAAAATTTGATTTGCCAGATAATTTTCTAAAAAAATGGATGCAAACTGCAGGAGAAAATAGATTAGACGAAAAAGAAGCAGCAATGGAGTATGAAAAATCTGAAAAAGGACTTAGATACCAATTAATAGAATCTAAAATAGTTAAGGATAATGAGATCAAAATTGATCATGATCAAATTAAAGACTTCTCTAAAGATTTAATTAAAACTCAAATGAAACAGTATGGTCAAAACAGTCCTGAAGAAAAAGAGTTAGAATCCATTTCTCAAAGAATTCTTTCTAATAAAGATGAAGTTAAAAGGATTTCTGATCAATTATTAAGTAAAAAATTAATTGATTTATTTAAATCAAACCTTAAGTTTAAAAACAATAAAGTTTCTTATGAAAAATTTATTGAAATGGCTTATGCTAAAAAATAATTAACTTTAGTTTATTATAAAAAATAATTTTTATGGATTACTCGAAAGAATATAAAGAATATTCAATTAAACATCACGGAATTAACTCACTTTATTATGATAAGTTAGTTAGTAGCATGACCCCGTATATAATTGAAGAAAGACAGCTAAATGTTGCTCAAATGGATGTTTTTTCTAGACTTATGATGGATAGAATAATTTTCTTGGGTACAGGGATAAATGATTCTATAGCTAATATTATTCAAGCTCAATTACTTTTTTTAGAGAGTACTGACAAAGACAAGGATATTCAAATTTATATTAATTCACCGGGTGGATCTGTATATGCTGGCTTAGGAATTTATGATACAATGCAATTTATAAATCCTGAAGTTGCTACAATTTGTACTGGAATTGCTGCATCAATGGCCGCTGTTTTATTATGTGCTGGTCAAAAGGGTAAAAGATCAGGGTTAACTCATTCTAGAGTAATGATTCACCAACCACTAGGCGGAGCTCAAGGTCAAGCTTCTGATATTGAAATTACTGCAAGAGAAATTGGCAAGCTAAAGAAAGAATTATATGAAATTATAGCTAATCATTCGGGTCAAAAATATGATAAAGTTTATGATGATAGTGATAGAGATTATTGGATGAAAGCTGAAGAAGCTAAAAAATATGGAATGATTGATGAGGTTTTAACAAAAAAATAACTTCATGTCTGAAAAAGATTTAATTTGTTCGTTTTGTGGTTTAAGTAAAGTTCAAACAAATTTACTTGTTGCTGGTCAAGATGCTCATATTTGTGATAGTTGTATAGAACAAGCTTATGGTATAATAATCGAAGAATCGAAAAGAAATACTAATACTAAGCAAGAAGATGAATTAACAATTTCTAAACCTAAAGAAATAAAACTTTTTCTAGATGATTACGTAATTGGACAGGATCATACAAAAAAAATTCTATCTGTAGCTGTTTATAATCATTATAAAAGACTAAATCATCAGTCATCAAAAAATGATGTAGAGATTGATAAAAGCAATATTTTAATAGTTGGTGAAACAGGTACTGGTAAAACACTAATAGCAAAAACAATTGCAAGAATGCTAGATGTTCCGTTGGCAATTGTTGATGCTACTGTGTTAACAGAAGCTGGATATGTTGGAGAAGATGTCGAGACTATTTTAACTAGACTCTTACAGGCCTCAGATTATGATCAAGAAAAAGCTGAAAGAGGAATTGTGTTTATTGATGAAATTGATAAAATTGCTAGAAAAAGTGATAATCCCTCTATTACAAGGGATGTTTCAGGCGAAGGAGTTCAACAGGCATTATTGAAATTATTAGAGGGAACTATTGTAAATGTTCCGCCAAAAGGAGGAAGAAAACACCCTGATCAAAAATTTATTGAATTAGATACTCAAAACATTCTTTTCATTGCGGGGGGAGCGTTTGATGGTATTGAAAAGATTATTTCAAAAAGACTGAATATGCAAGTCGTTGGATATAAAAACCCTAATTCTACTAAAATCAATCAAGAAAATTTACTTTCATTTATATCTCCAAAAGATTTAAAAGACTTTGGATTAATACCTGAAATTTTAGGAAGATTACCAGTATTGTCCTATATGAATTCTTTAGATAAAAAGACATTAAGATCAATTTTAACTGAACCAAAAAATTCTCTTATTAAGCAATATGAAAAGTTATTTGAAATTGATGGAATTAAAGTGTCATTTACTGAAGACGGTCTTAGCTATATAGTTGATAAAGCACTCGAATTTAAGCTTGGTGCCAGAGGACTTAGATCAATTTGTGAATTGATTTTAAATGATGCAATGTTTGAACTCCCAAGTTCTAAAAGAAAAAAACTTCATATTGATAAAACTTATATTTCTAAAAAATTATCAAACTCTAGCCTAAGTATTTTGAAAGTAGCTTCTTAATTAAGCTTAATTAGCTCTTCAATTATCATTCTATCGTTGCAAAGTCTTGGAATTTTATTTTGGCCCCCTAATTTATTTTTAAACTTTAACCATTCAAAGAATAGTTTCTCTTTAGCAACAATAATTTCTAATCTTTTCATTGTTATATTTTTGAAGCGTTTTGATTTATAGTCAGAATTTAATTCTTGTAGATATTTATCAAGATCTTCGCAAAACTTTGAAATATTTAAAGGTTTTTTTTCAAATTCAATTAGCCACTGATGACATCCAGAATCTTTTTTACTAATAAACGATGGTGCTACCGTATATTCAACTATTCTAGATTTATGTTTTAATAATGTTTTATTTAATGCATTTTCAGCATTTTCAATTATTAGTTCTTCCCCAAACGCATTTATAAAACTTTTAGTTCTACCAGTGATTTTAATTCGAAAAGGATCTAACGAAGTAAATTTAATAGTATCTCCAATTTTATATCTCCACAATCCAGCATTTGTAGAGATAATCATAGCGTAATTTGTATCTAATTTTACTTTAGAGAGATTTATTATTTTAGACTTTAACTTATTATCCAGAGTTTCAAACTCAAAATAAATTCCATAATCTAGCATAAGTAGCATATCATTATGATCATTTCTATCTTGAATTGCAAAAAACCCCTCGGATGCATTGTAGGTTTCATAAAAACGAACACCATCTCCTAATACAGATTTAAATTGATTAATATATGGGTCAAAATTTACTCCACCATGAAAATATACTTCTAAATTTCCCCATATATCTTTAATTGTTGTTTCATTTCTTTCTTCTAAAATCTTGTTTAGAAGAATAAGCATCCATGAAGGTACGCCTGCTAAACTTGTAATATTTTCATTTAATGTGTTATTTATTATAGCTTTTATTTTTTCATCCCATTTATCCATTAAAGAAATCTCATTATTAGGAGCACTTAACATTTCAGCCCATAATGGTAAATTATCAATTAATATCGCTGACAAATCTCCAAAATAATTATTATTATTCTCATATAATTTTTTACTTCCGCCGAGTCTTAATGATTTCCCTGAAAATAAATTAGAATCCTTATTGTTATTTACATACAAGCATAAAACATCTTTTCCTGCTTTATAATGACACTCCTCAAGAGATTCTTTACTCACAGGGATGAATTTACTTATAGAATTAGTTGTTCCACTAGATTGTGCATACCATTTGATTGCAGAATTCCAAAATATATTAGATTCTCCCTTAATAGATCTTTCTATATATTTTAAAAAATTTTCATAATCTGTTAGTGGAATATTATTGGAAAAAGAAGAGTAGTCTTTGATTGAACTAAAATTGTATTTTTTTCCAAATTCTGTATTTTCAGCATTTTTCAAAAGATTAATTAAAACTTCGTTCTGAACCTCTAAAGGATATTTTTTAAATAATTCAATCTGATGCATTCTTTTTTTAAGAAACCAAGTCGTAACAGTATTTAGGAAAGAGAATGGCATTTTAACTATCTTTATTTTTTTAATAATATAAATAAATTTTTTTGATAAATGTTTAAAGGAGTATTAAATAAGATGAAAACTGAAATAGATGATAATTTGAATTATTTTCTAGAACTAGGAGATGATTTTATTAATGTAAATCAACTACTAGGTTCAAAAATAAAACTATCATTTAGTGGTTATGAGTGTTTGAATTGTAAATCTGACATGCAATTATATAGACAGGGGCATTGTAAAAAATGTTTTTTTGAATTACCAAGTACTGCTGATTGGATTATGAAGCCAGAGCTTAGTAAAGCACATTTGCACATAGAAGACAGAGATTTAGAGTTTGAAAAAAAAGTTCAATTAAAACCACATATTTTATATTTAGCTTTTTCTAGTAATGTTAAAGTAGGTGTTACTAGAAAAACTCAGGTTCCTTACAGATGGATAGATCAGGGAGCAATTCAGGCTATTGAAATAGCAGAATTTCCTAATAGGTATTTAGCTGGGATATCAGAAGTTGCACTCAAGAATTTTTATGCAGATAAGACTAATTGGAGAGAAATGTTAAAAATAAGTAGTTCCAATGTAGATCTTCAATTAGAAAGAGATAATGCTTTAGAAAAAATACCAAAAGAAGCTTTAGATTCAGTTCAGACTAAAAAGTATTCAACCTTTAATATAGATTATCCAGTAAATAAATATCCAGAAAAACCTAAAAGTCTTAATTTACCTAAAGAAAAATCTTTTACAAGTGAGTTGGCTGGAGTTAAGGGACAATATTTAATATTTAATGACAGCACTGTTTTTAATGTTAGATCAAATGAAGGTGTTGTTATTGATTTAGAAATTATTAAATCTTAATTTCTTCTCCAATTTTCAAGTTGAATTTTTTTCTAAATAAATAAACAAATAAGTATAACAGAGGAGTGTCTAAAAATGCTATTAAAATTTTAAAAATAATACCTGAAACAACAAGACCTAAAAAACTATCCCAGCTTAGTACTTCAAATAGACATAAAAGGGAAATAACAGTTACAGTATCAATTATTTGAGAACTAAAAGTTGAAAAGTTATTTCTTAACCACAACATTTTTCCTTTAGTTAGCTTTTTCCAAAAATGATAAATTTTAATATCGATAAATTGAGCACATAGATAAGCAAGCATAGACGCTAAAACTGCTAATCCAGAAAGTGAAAAAACATTTGAAAATGTTTCATCGTTTATTGGTGATGATTCTAAAGCTGGAACATAATTAGAAATTAAAATTATGCTGATTGAAAAAAATGATGCAAAAATACCAGCCACTACAACTTGATTAGCTTTCCTTTGACCATATATTTCAGAAATTAAATCAGTTACTAGAAAAGTTATAGGATAAGGAAGTATGCCAACAGAAAGTTCAAATAATTTTATACCACCTATTGATATGTCAAATGGATACCAATAAAAAAATTTTTGAAAAATTAAATTTGAAACTACTAAAGAAGTGATAAATAGAGCAGCCAAATACAAGTAAATTTTTCTGGCTAAATTTTGTTTTTCTTCAGACATTAATTTCTAATTAAAAATATTTGTATTACTTAAATAAAGATACTTAAATAAAGATTCTTTTTATTTAATTTGCTTAAGTGAATTTAAACAAAGTATATCTATCATTAGGAAGTAATTTAGGTGATAAAATTAAGAACCTTCAAAGTGCAATAAACTTAATTGACACTAACATTGGAGATGTTCTGTCAATTTCAAATGTTTACAAAACAAAATCCGAAGGATTCATTGGAGGTGATTTTTTTAATTGTTGTATTTCGGTTGTTACAGAATTTAATCCAACTCATTTAATTGATAAGTTATTAGAAATTGAATCTCTTGAAGGTAGAGTAAGGTCAAATTCAGCAAAACATGAATCTCGAGTTATAGATATTGATGTTTTATTGTATGAAGACAGGATTATAAATGAAACTAACTTAGTCATCCCTCATCCAAGAATGCATTTGAGAAATTTCGTTTTATATCCTCTTTCTGATATTGCAAAAAGCAAAATACATCCAATATTAAATGACACAACTATTAATCTTTTAAATAAATTAGAATCTACAGAAATATTAAAAAGTGATGAAGTACTGTTATTGCCTGTTTTATTAAAATTACAATCATTTAAAAACATAGTGATTGAAGGAAATATTGGAGTTGGCAAAACAACATTATCAAAAAAACTTTCAAATGATTTAAATAAAGATTTAATTATTGAGGGCTTTATGGATAATCCATTTCTTGAAAAATATTATAATAATCCCGACAGATATGCTTTAAATGTTGAACTCACTTTTTTAACTGATCGCTGCCGTCAACTTAGTAATTTTAATAATCAGATGAATTTTTTTAGCTCTGGATTAATATCAGATTATGATATTTTTAAATCTCTAGTTTTTGCTGGTGTTTCTTTAAATGAAATTGATTTTAATTTATTTAGAGATATTTTTTATTTTATGACTAAAGATTTATTTAAATCTAATTTGGTTATATACTTATTACAATCTTCAGATCAGCTTTTGAAAAACATTAGTAAAAGAGGAAGAAGTTTTGAAAAAACTATTAGCAGAAATTATTTAGATAAAATAAATTCCGCTTATTTGAAGCATATTAAAAATAATGCTGATTTAAATGTCGTGTATATTGATGTTTCTGATTTAGATTTTGTTGAATCAGATGAAGATTATGCGAAGTTGTTATTTAGAATTAAGAATAATTTAGCTGAGTCTTTTAAAGAACTCCCATATTAGTATTCCTGAGCATACTGAAATATTCAAAGAGTGTTTTGTTCCGTACTGAGGAATTTCAATTACTTCATCGGATAAACTAATTGCAGCTTCAGAGACTCCTTTGACTTCATTCCCAAAAATCAAAGCATGTTTTAAGTTTTTATCTAGTTTAAAGGATGTTAATTTTTTTGATTTATTAGCTTGTTCAACACTCCAAATAAAAAACTTATCCTTTTTTAATTTAATTATAAGTTCTGAAATGTTCTTACAATATTCCCAGTCAACACTTTCAGTTGAACCTAGTGCAGTTTTATGAATATCCTTGTGTGGGGGACAAGCAGTTATTCCACACAAATAAATTTTTTCAACTAAAAAAGCATCACTAGTTCTAAAGACCGATCCAATATTATTTAAACTTCTAATATCATCTAGAATAATAGTGAGTTTAGTTTTTTCCGAGTTTTTAAATTCAATAATATTCTTTCTATTAAGCTCAATGTTTTTTAATTTTCTCATAAATTTATTCTTCTATTTACCAAGATTATACAAAGTAATAGATTAAAAAATTAATTAATGCTATTTTAGCTTTAATTCATGTTAATATGGAAAAGAAAGTAACCCCATTAATGCGTCAATATTATAAAATAAAGGATAAATATCCTGATGCTTTATTATTATTTAGAGTTGGAGACTTTTATGAAACATTTCACGACGACGCTGTGAAGGCCTCTTCTATTTTGGGAATAATTTTAACTAAACGTGGAGCAGGCAGTAATAGTGAAACAAAATTAGCCGGTTTTCCGTATCATTCGTTAAACACATATTTACATAAATTAGTTAAAGCTGGGGAGCGTGTTGCAATTTGCGAACAATTGGAAGATCCAAAAAAAACTAAGTCTATAGTTAAAAGAGGAGTTACTGAGTTAATCACGCCTGGAGTTGCTTTAAATGATGGTATTTTAGAACAAAAATCTAATAATTTTTTAGCGTCAGTATTCAACATTAAAAACCATTACGGAATATCTTTTTTAGATATATCAACTGGAGAATTATTAATAGCCGAGGGTAACTTAGAATATGTTAAAAATCTTCTTTCAAGTTATGATGCCAAAGAGATATTAGTTTGTAAAAAAAACAAATCTAATTTTAGTAAAGAATTTGGTAATTATAGCTCTATATTTTATTTTGAAGATTGGGTTTTTAACAAAGACTTCGCTTTAGAAAAAATAAAAAATCATTTTGATGTTTCTAGTTTAAAAGGATTTGGAATTAGTGAAAATAACATAGGACTTTTAGCCTGTGGATCTATTTTACATTATTTAGATGAAACGCAGCATAAAAAATTAGAACATATAACTAAAATAAATCAGATAATTGATAGTAGCCATGTATGGATGGATCAATTTACAGTTTCTAATTTAGAATTGATTTACAGCAACTCTAAGGAGGGTAAATCACTTATTGACATAATTGACTATACGTCAAGTCCAATGGGTGCAAGAATGTTAAAAAGATGGCTTATTCACCCCTTACTTGATTTAAAAAAATTAAATTTTAGACATAGTTCGGTTGATGAAATTATAAGAAATCAAGATTTATTAATTAGTCTTCAGTCGGAGTTACAATCACTTTCAGATTTGGAAAGAATAATTGCGAAAGTCGTTACTTTTAAAATTTCACCTAGAGAATTAGTTCAATTAAAAGAATCTTTAATTAAAGTAAAGTCAATAAAAGATCTCTTGTCAGATAAGTCTTTGAAAAATTTATATAAAATTAATTCTTCTTTAGATTACTGTGATTCTATAATAAACTTGTTAGAAAAAACTTTAAATAATGAAGCTCCAGTAAATATTAAAAAAGGAAATGTAATTAAAGAAAATTTTAATTCAGAATTAGATGAATTAAGAAGTTTGTCTATTTCGGGAAAAGATTATTTAAATAAAATTCTAGAAAGAGAAAAAAATAATACTGGAATAACATCTCTAAAAATAAGTTTTAATAACGTGTTTGGATATTTTATTGAGGTTAGAAACATACATAAAGATAAAGTTCCAGAAGAATGGATTCGTAAACAAACCTTAGTAAATGCTGAAAGATATATAACTAGTGAATTGAAAGATTATGAAGCTAAAATATTAGGAGCTGAAGAAAAAATTTCTATTCTAGAATCAAAACTTTTTGAAGAACTTATTATTAAATTAGTTAAAGATGTTGAGATAATTCAAAAGAATTCATTTTGGCTAGCTAATTTAGATTGCCTTGTCGGATTTGCAAATTTAGCTTTGAAAGCTAATTACTCTAAACCAATACTTAATAACTCCAAAGATTTAGAAATCATTAAAGGGAGGCATCCTGTAATTGAATCACAACTTTCACAAGACAGTCCCTTCGTTCCTAACGATCTAAAACTTTGTGACAAAATCAATCAGATTTTAATGATAACTGGGCCGAATATGTCTGGTAAATCAGCAATTCTAAGACAAACTGCATTGATAGTCTTATTAGCTCAAATTGGAAGTTTTGTTCCTGCTGAAAAAGCAAAAATTGGTATTATTGATAAGATTTTTACTAGAGTTGGAGCTAGTGATAATATATCAGCTGGTGAATCTACTTTTATGGTCGAAATGAATGAATCTGCTTCAATTATTAATAATATTTCTGAAAACAGTCTAGTTCTTTTAGACGAGATTGGAAGGGGAACAAGCACCTATGATGGTATTTCTATTGCCTGGGCAATAGCAGAATTTTTACATGATCATCCGTATAAACCTAAAACGCTATTTGCTACTCATTATCACGAGCTTAATATGATGGCAGATTCTTTTGAAAGAATTAATAATGTAAATGTTTCTGTTAAGGAATCTAAAGACAGTGTAATATTTTTAAGAAAACTTGTTCCTGGAGGAAGTGCACATAGTTTTGGAATTCATGTTGCACAAATGGCGGGAATGCCAAAAGGATTGATTTTATCAGCAAAAAAAATGTTAAAAAAATTAGAGAAATCTCATAATGTTGGAAATGATATATCTAAGAATAATGAATCTGACCTGCAGCTTAGTTTTTTTAATTTAGACAACCCTAAACTAGAAGAGTTAAAAGAGGATTTAATATCATTAAATATTGATGAATTAACTCCAATTGAGGCATTAATTAAATTAAATGAAATAAAAAGAATTTTAAAATCTTAATTAAACTTATTATTAATTACTTTTTTTGAATTTTTATTTTACATTTGCAATCCAATTTGCGAAAGTAGCTCAGGGGTAGAGCATCACCTTGCCAAGGTGGAGGTCGCGGGTTCAAATCCCGTCTTTCGCTCAGAAAAGAAACTGCTCGAGTGGTGGAATTGGTAGACACGTTGGACTTAAAATCCAATGATCAGTAATGGTCGTATGGGTTCAAGTCCCATCTCGAGTACAAAAAGGGAAGCATCGAAAGATTGTTTCCCTTTTTTATTTCATAATTATTCAGCTACTAATGCTGCATTAATCTCATTATTGCTTTTTAATACAATAAAAGATGATATTGCATAGTACGCATGTATATTACTTGTGCTAGACTTTAAATCATTCACCCAATTTTCAAAATCATATTCAAAATTAAATGAAGAATTAGAAATGTCATTTGTGAATTTATCTAATCTTATAGGAACTTCCATTCCAGGGCACCATCCAGCTCTGTCAGGTTCCCAATTTCCGTTTTGAGGACTTATAGGGTTTGATCCACATCCAATAGGCCCCATGTAATGTTGAAAAGTATTTATGTTATTAATTTTAATATTGTGAGTTCTGTAACACCATTCAGCACAAGGTCTTCCGTTGTCATCGTTTGGTGTTGCATGTCCCCAACCTGTTATTATTGTTCTAATATGAGCATTTTGAACGTCTTCGCCAATTTCAATAGTTTTTGATAAATCAAACTCTGATTCATCTTCTCCATAAATAACTCCCTGCAACGAATTACCGTTATATTGAATTATTCTTGAAACCTTGTAATTAGTAAAATCAGGATCACCAATAATGTAATCAAAATCAACAGACAAATTCCAGCCGTCGCTTCCCCAAACCTCAATAAATGATTTTAATTCAACATTTCCCTTTAATTGAGATTTAAAATCAGTTACATCTATTTCAAATCCTCTTTCAAGTTTTTTATTATCTATTCCATAGGGTGTTATATACCTTCCAATTTCAAACCATTCTGATGAATCAGGGTCTTTCACCATTATGTTTGAATATACGTCCCAGGCATTACATCCGCCTGAAGGACATTCTAATTGGATATACATTTTAATTGATTCTACGTTCTTTAAATCATTATGTAAATCGAATTTTTGGATAGAAGATTGACTTTTCCCAGATCCAAAAGCTAAATGTTGTTTTTTAAATGTTTTGTAATTAAATCTAAGTTTAACCCCACTTCCAGATAAGTTTATATCTGTAGAACTAGTTTGACTGTTTTCGATTTTTATATTACCAGTACTATTTCCAAGCTCTGTTGGAGAAAATCTAACATATACATTTTTTAACTTGTTAGGTTCTAATATTATTGATTTTTGAAAAGTAATATTATCAAGTGAGAGCTCAAAATTATCAGAAATTGAAACATTTATACTAGAGTTCAAGTTTTTACTTGAAATTGAAATTGAATTTGCTAACGAGGATCTAGTAAGCATAGTGTCTTCAAATGTTAATGATGATTTGTTAGATGAAATACTGGGTTTATCTAAGTTGGTGTCAATAATAGTATCATTAGAATCTCCTTTACTACAATCAGTAAAAAATAATGATAACATGATAATAGTAAATATTAATTTTAGTTTTCTCATTTCGATTTTTTATTAAATTTCATCTGCTAATTCGTTACCAATAATTGAGCCAATAGCGACTCCCATTCCACCAAGTCTAATGCCGCAAAAAACATTATCACTAACAGATTTAACTATTGCAGTTTTTTTATTTCCAATACCCATTATGCCACTCCATCTGTAATCAATTTCAAATTCATTTTTTGGAAGAATTATATTTTTCAAAATCAATTCTAACTCAGATTGAATAGTGTCGTTCAGTCCAAATTTATCAGTCTCTTCTTTTTTAAAGTCTAAATTTCTTCCTCCGCCTAATAAAATTCGATTATCAATATTTCTAAAATAATAGTAGCCTCTATCTAGATGAAAAGTTCCTTCAATTTGAAGGTTTTCAATCGGTTTTGTTATTAAAACTTGAGCTCTAGCAGGTGCTATTTTTTCATTTAATAGCTTGTTTGAAAATCCATTTGCAGCAATAAATAATTTTGAAGATTTATAACTAAAATTTTCAGTTACTATTTCTACAGAATTATTATTTTCTAAAAATGAAGTAACATTTATATTATTAAGAACTTTTATATTTTTTCTTTTTACTTTTTCAAGTAGAGCTTCCATCATCATGCCAGTATCGAGTTGACCCTCAAATGGATTAAAAATAAGCTTGTCAACTATTTTTTTAAATCCAAAAGTATTGTCTTTGATTTCAAATACATTCGATGAAAACAAGGGTTTAAGAAGTTTATTAATCTCATTTAATTTTAATTGACAGTTTTCAAAAAGATCGACATCTTTTTTTGTAAAAATCTCAAAACCACCATTCTGTTTATAATTAAGACTATTGTCTCCAATTAAATTTCTTAAATATTTTAAACCTTCTTTTCTTTTTTTTATTAGAGAAATGATTTCAGATTCGGAGTGACTTTTTAAGTCATCAATTATTTCAGAGGCACTTCCAAAACAAGCAAACCCTGCATTTTTAGTACTGGCACCCTGAGGAAGACTACCTTTTTCTAAAATTAGTATTTTTGACTTCGGAAATTTTTCTTTAAGTCTTAATGCACAATTTAATCCTACAATACCACTTCCTACTATAGTGTAGTCAATATTACTTAACCATGATTTGATTTCCCAGTAAGACAAGTTCATAATAAACTAAAGTATAATCCTAATACCACCAAAAATAGTTCTTTTTGGTGCAGGCTCATAATATCTCCCCCCAAAGGCATTTATTCTGATGTTATCAAAATATTCATTATCAAAAACATTACTTATAATTAGATAAGGATAAATAATAGATCGGGATAATTTAATCTCTTTCCCTATTTTAAAATTGAATGTATTGAATTCATCAACTTTGATAGTATTCGAGTTATTAGCATATAAAGCACCAATATTTTTAAAATTTAAATTTAAAGAAAGTTCGTTTATAGTTTTATGCTCAATACTTAAAGTAAAAATATCATTAGGGATTCCAGGTATCTTATTGCCTTTATAATTGAATTTATTTTCAAAAAATTCTTTAAAAACATAGTCTCCTAATGAATATGAAGAACTTATAACAGTTCTATTAAGAGTGTAAAAACCTGCGATTTCTATCCCATTCCTTTCTGTTTTACCAGCATTATTATAAAATTTTTGATTTGGAAATTTTTCATCTTCATAAGAAAGAATTTCATCATTGGTAATTGATTTAAAATAGACTAAATCAATATTTGATTTTTTTTGTGTATCATATAATGAAAATCCTAATTCAAAACCCATATTTATTTGAGATTTTAAATTTTTATTAAATCCAGTTCCAATTGGAGAAGAGCTAAATTCATTTAATGTTGGCGTTTCAAATCCGCTACTAGTATTGATAAATATTCTACTTTTTTTATTCAACTTGTAGTTAATTCCAAGGCTAGGATTGAGAGAATTCAATATTATATTACCTGAGGAATCTCCATCAGAAAAAAACAAATCCTCTAACTTTACTTTGTTTGTATCATACCTTATTCCTGAGCTAATTGATAAGCGATTTAAATTATAGTTGTTTACTAAATAGATTCCAAGGTTCGAAAATTTTTCATTTTGATCTAAAACTTGATTCCCAGTAATTCCAATATCATTGTTATATCTTTTTCTTCTGTCATTTTGATTTCCAACATCAAAACCTATTTGAGTTTTAAGTTTTGATTTAAAAAGAAAGCTTCCGCCAATTCCCCAATATTTTCTTTTTAGATCTATAGCTCCTCCATTTTTTACAGGAATTTTGCCATTAAAATTCCTATTTGAAATAAAAGCATAAGTTGAAAATGATAATTTTTCATTTAATTTTTTATTGAAACTTGAACTAGCTTTATAGTGGTTTATTTCTTCACTAGTTTTGTATTGTAAATTACGTTCACGCGCTTGCTCTCTATCTTGTTTCACTTCTTCAATTGTTAATCCTCCCGGATCATTTGAATATGGACTGTGAACTATATTAAAATTAAAATTCAGCCATGAATCTTTAGAAATATTTTTCTTAACTCTAAAATTTATGTTAGAGTTTTTAAAATCTCCAAAATTTCTATACCCATCTCCTTTTGTTTCACTTACTAAAAAAGTATAAAACGTTTCATTACTTTTTATACCAACCAATGCTTGTTTTTTTTCTTGATTATTAGAGCCTAACGCATATCCAATTTTTGTAAAATTTTTATCAAATTCGGAAATAGATTGAATTTTTATAACTCCTGCCGATGAATTACCGTATAAGGAAGAGCTGGTTCCTCTTATTATTTCAATTTTTTCTATTATTTCTAAGTTTAAATTATCTATTTGAGACTGTCCGTCAGGAGTGGTTTCTGGAACGCCATCGACAATTAATTTTATTCCTCTTATTCCAAAGTTTGCTCTAGATCCAAATCCTCTAATTGATATTCTTGAATCTTGTGCAAAATTATTATCATTTGAAATAAAGACTCCAGGAACACTTTCAATATATTCACTTAAATAAAATTGTTTAGCTGAAGTTTGAAATTTTGAAAAGCTTTTTGATGAAATTGCAAAAGGAGAGTTTTTAATATTTTCCTTTATTTTAGTAATAGAAACAATAACTTCTTTTAACTTAATACTGTCATTCGAAGAGTTTTGCGAAAAGCCAAAAAATCCTTGAAAAATTAAAACTAATAGTATTTTATTTTTTATCATAATTCGTTGAAGAGTTTGATAATAATCCTTTTAATTCAGATAATTCTGATTCACTAAAATACCTCCATTCTCCTACTCTAATATCTAGCTTGATATTCATTATTCTAATCCTATTTAATCTTTTGACTCTATAGCCCAGATATTCACACATTCTTCTAATTTGCCTATTCATTCCTTGTGTTAGAATGATTTTAAATTCATGATCTTTAATTAATTTGACCTCACAAGGTCTAGTTACGGTGTTTAATATTGGAACTCCTTTACTCATTTGCTTTATAAAGTCATGGTCAATTGGCTTATCAACTGTAACATGATATTCCTTTTCATGTTTGTTTTTAGCTCTAAGTATTTTATTTACTATATCTCCATCATTTGTTAAAAAAATAAGACCTTCAGAAGTTTTGTCTAATCTTCCAATAGGAAAAATTCTTTTGGGATGATTTATATAATCAATAATATTATCTTTTTCAACTCCTGAATCTGTTGTACAAACGATTCCTTTGGGTTTATTTAATATTATATAAATTTTTTTATTTTGTTTTTTTGAAATCTTTTCTCCATCAACCGCAATAGTATCATCCTCTAGATCTATTTTCTCACCCATTTTAGCAATTACTCCGTTAATTGTAACCCTTTCATCACTAATATATTTATCTGCTTCTCTTCTTGAACAAAATCCAGCTTGACTCAAATATTTATTTATTCTAATTTTCGTATCGATCATTTTTTAATTTATAAAGTTGTTAATCCATCTGGCAAGTCAAAAGTCAAAGTCTTTTCAGCTCTGTTAATTTCAATCATAAAATCGTCTACCAATGGAATCATAATTTCATTAGCATTATTATTAGACACAACAATAATTGGTTGAGAAGTTTGATCATTTACTTTTATAACTTTTCCGATTTTCCCTAAACTTAAATCTAATAATGTGAAATTTATTATTTCATGATAATAAAACTTATTACCATTTAATTTTGGTAAATCTTTGATTGGAAGATAGGTTTTAATTTTAAGAATTTTATTTGCTTTTTCTTCGTTATCTATGTTTTCAAATCTAATTCTTAATAGACTTGATTTATGAAGTTTAATATTATCTATTGGATAAGGAACTATTGTACCGTCAATTTCTAAAAAAATTGTTTTTAATTTTTTAAAATCTATTTCGTCAGAATCTAATTTTAAAAGTATTTCACCTTTAAAACTAAATTTAGAAACGATTTTTCCAAGATAAAAGCAATCTTGTTTTTTCATCGTACAAAAATATAGGAAAAATTATTTATTGATCTTTTGCAGGCGCTTCTTCAGCAGCAGGCGCTTCTTCAGCAGCAGGTGCTTCTTCAGCAGCAGGTGCTTCTTCAGCAGCAGGTACTTCTTCAGCAGCAGGCGCTTCTTCAGCAGCAGGCGCTTCTTCAGCAGCAGGCGCTTCTTCAGCAGCCGGCGCTTCTTCAGCAGCAGGCGCTTCTTCAGCAGCAGGCGCTTCTTCAGCA
>Ga0115006_10000621_pt1 | contig 19799 bp, 20 predicted proteins | sample ArcOceMetagenome_3_FD_88943 | JGI IMG/M metagenome (GOLD analysis project Ga0115006, IMG submission 88943) | Marine eukaryotic phytoplankton communities from Arctic Ocean - Arctic Ocean- Svalbard ARC20M Metagenome | ecosystem: Environmental > Aquatic > Marine > Oceanic | place: Arctic Ocean...
CTATTATTAATATTTTTCTATTATTAATATTTTTCTATTATTAATATTTTTCTATTATTAATATTTTTCTATTATTAATATTTTTCTATTATTAATATTCACATAATTAATAATTTTCTATTAATCGATTTAAATACTTATTTAAAAAGATAACTATAATATTTTATATAAAATGGAAAGGAAACCGAAAATACTTTGGTATCAACATAAAACTAGTATTAATTTAACTATTGACCATAGGGATATTAAAAATACTATTGTTGAATTCGGTGATAAAAAAATAAGTATTGAATTTAAATCAAATGGATTAAATTATAAATGTTTATACGATTTAGAAAACGAAATTATTCCAGAAGAATGTGAAAAAATAATAAATGAAAGAAATATCTTAATATTTATGAAAAAGAAAGAAGAATCATTAAATTGGGATTATTTGGTAAGTAATAGAGAAAATTATGGTAAAAATATATCAGTAGATTGGGCAAATTGGATCGATGATTCTGACGATGAACCAGATAATGATATGATGAATTCAGAATTATCGATAAATAATAGTATGGAACAATTGAAACATATGCCTGGAGGATTTGATTTATTGAATAATATAGGTGCTTTAAATAAAGATTTGAATATTGGAGATTCTGAAGGAGATATAGAGGAAATTGACGGTATTAATGATATCAGCGAGGAAGGTAATAATGAGAAGGAAGATATTAATGATTTAGAAGATGCCGAATCATTAGATTTGGGAGAAACTAATGAAGAAGAGAAATGTAGTACAAATTGTTGTGCATAAAAAATAATTTTTTATATTAATAAATATTTATAGATACAATAATTTATATACAATAATTTATATACAATAATTTATATACAATAATTTATTAGTTTATAAGTTATTTAAAAAAAATCTTTTAGTTTAAAGTAATGGACTATTATAAAATATTAAATGTTCCCTCAAACATAAATGAGAACGAATTAAAAAAACAATATAAATTATTGGCATTAAAATGGCACCCTGATAGAAATGAAAATAATAAAGAAGAGGCTGAAGAAAAATTTAAAGAAATTTCTGAAGCGTATAGCGTGTTATCAGACAAAAAAAAAAGATGTGAATACGATATGAAAGGTCGTACAATAAACATAAATATAAACCCATTTGATATATTTAAACATACTTTTAATCACGATATTAATATTGGTAATTTAGCCAAACCTTTTTCTACTTCAGTAAATTTTTCAACAAATATGAAAAGTTCCGTATATAAAAAGTCGTCTTCGGTAAAGATAGTTAATAATATAAAGATTGAGGAAACTATTGAAGTTACAAACGGTCATACTATAAAAACTATTAAATATACCAATATGAATACTGGGAAAACTACATTAAAAGTTATTAATAATTAGTTTTTATAAATTATAAAATATATTATATAATTAATAATGATAAGTGAAAAGTTTAAAAATGAGACTACTTACGAATATTTAACGAGAGGTAGTATGTTAATTGTCACATTTGGTATTGTATTTTTTTTAATAAATATGTATTTTCTAATAAATATATATGATATACGAATTATAGAACAGATTAATATGAATTATCTTAGTACTTATGCAAGTTTTACATGGGAACCTATGGTAATTTTAAATATTTTATTAACCCCGATACTACCCTCTGTTTTATATTTTATGGCATATAGTAATGTTAATACAATAAAATTAGTTGATGGTTTAGAATTTGAAAAACCAAAATTCCTAGATATATTAAAATTAAATTATAATCCTTTGAAGTTAGCAGATTTTAAATTACCTTCAGAAATATTTAATATAAAGTTATAATTCCAATTAATAAAGCCATAATTTATAATAATATTTATGTGTAAAATATAATTATTATAATCTAAACTATAGTAAAAATATATTATATAAATATAAATGGTCGATAATAAAAATCAAGATAACCAATATTTAAGAATATTTATAAAAACGTTCACTGTTTTATTCTTAACTATGGGAATTGTTACATTAATAATAAACTTATATTTCAGTGTTAATTTATTATTTGAGAAAAGTTTAGATTGGAAATTTTTTATTGTATATATGTGCTTATTTCCTATTATGCCAGGTTTTTGGCATTTTATAATAAAAAGGGGTAACGACGATCTTCCTGGTTCTCATCTACACGAACTTAGATATCCAGGAGAATTATTCAAATTAAGTTGGCTATATTTAAAAGATAATTAAATAATTTATTAAATAATTTTTAACCCGTATTTATAAAAACAATTATTTTCAAAAAAAAAAACAATTATTTATAATCAATATAATATGATTAATTATAAATTATTGAAATAATATTAATATTTATTTATTTCTTAGTAATTGTAATATCTGGGGGTCCATAAATTGTTTAATATTTTCTTGCTTAGGTTGTCTCATAGAATGTCTCATAGAATGTCTCATAGATTCTCTCATATGATTTCCGCTAGATTCCCTCATAGGTAGCCGAATTGAGTGTATTCTGCGATTATTTAATTTTTTTTGCGATGGTATTTGTGATTTTGACAATGCGTCATTTACACGAATAATTACCATTTCTTGATGTTTTTGAGTTTCTTTGTCACTACTTTTAACCGATTTTAGAGTATTATTTATATTAAGCATAATATCTTTAATCATTTTTTTAATATCTATATCACATACTCCGTGATTATTTACAGACCCTTTCATACTTTTACAAACTTCATTAATATCAAATGATAAATATTTAAAATCTTGTATCTTTATTTCTTTATTCTTCTTTATTGAATTTAATAATTGAGTTAATCTTAGATATTTTTTGGTTATCTCAGTTTTTTTGTCTATCTTAGATTTTTTTTGTTTAAATGAAGGTTTTTTAATTAGTTTCTTCTTTGTTTTATTTTTATCCTTGCCCATATATAATAATAAATATTATTTATTGATAATTGATTTTAAATTAATTTTTAATTAATTTTTAATTATTCTTAATTATATATTTATATGTTCGATAATTAATAATTATCTAATATTAAAATTTGTGTCAATGGGTCAATATGTCATTTGAAAATATTAATATTATTAATTTTTTCAAAGATAAATATAATATGGATATAAACCTTATATCCCCAAAAAAATGAATTCTTCTCAAAGAAATAATAACTATACATTTTATTATATGAAGAAAACCAAAAAAAAAATTAGCAGAAATACATCAACCAGATATAGAGTATTTTAAATTTAATTTTTTAAATGATTTATGAATCATTACTTAAATTTGTTACATTTTCGTAAAATCTAGAAAATAGTTAGTTAACTATTTTTTACAAGGGTGGTAAAATTCATAAAATAGAATAGCCATAATATTACAATAGGGGGTAATTTATTACATATATGATGTCCATAATTGTATTAAATATGGATAATTTTCGGTATGATGTTTATATCCTATACTTTATAATTCTTAATTTTTCTTCCCAGGATTAATTTTTCTCTGAATATTTTCTGATATCTTTATTTTCATAGGCATATTTTATATAATTCACATATGATGTTCTTGGAATTGAGACTATAGATTTGTCAACTTGTTTTTTTAAGTTGATCATATGTTAATTCAGAATTAGGTAATTGAAAATAGTATTTGAATTGGTTAAACCAACTTTCAATTGAATTTGTCTTAGGTCGGTATGGTATACTGAACAGTAATTTATTTTTAGATTGGATAATCTTTTTACCGACCTTTATAATTCTTATGAGCACCATCATTATTCATTATAATGAGGTATTTTTATATTTTATAACAATAAAATTATTTATAAATCGAACCATTCATTCCACCATTTTCGTATAAAGTCCATCCAATTACTTTTTTTAATATTGATTGCACAAACCAAAGTTATTTTTTAAAACACTTTATTATCTTTAGTCTTTTTGACACATTTTTCCCCCAATTCGCATCTCGAATAATTATTTGTCATTTCCACGTGTATCGAAGTTTCACCAATGCTTATAATTTTATTTAATACATATTTATCAATCTCTTTATAAAATTTTTTCATCAAATTATTAAAATTAATTGACGTATTGTATATTGTATATTGTATATTGTATATTGTATATTGTATCTGGATAATGAAGAAAACGCGTTCTTTTCCTTGTAATATGATTCTCTCAAATGATTCTTCTTACTTGACTTTCCGAAATATCAAAATCATCATGTGTTTTACCCCATAAATGTCTGATGGACATTGTTGGATACTATTTAACTAATTTTAATAAATATTTCACTTGATTTTGAGTTTTTTAATATGAAACATTATTATAAAAATAAGAAAAAAAATCTGGTCATTTTCAATACCAAACGGGTTAATAATATTTTCTTCTCCTATTTACCACAATTTCTAGAAGAATTTTTTTACTCATGTAGATTTATATTTAGAACAATAATTACCAGATATATATACTTATGCGAGGGAATATGTCGATAATACAAACAAGATTGAGATGGTAAATCCATGTATGTTTTATTATGTGATGTTTTTGAAGACAAATATGAACATAGAATATATATTTTACACCAACTATTCGTATATCTGGTTTTTTAATTTTGAATGAATTTATTCCAATTTAATTAAGATATTATAATAGGTATTTTCTTAAATAATCTGCGATTTCTTCTAAAACTTTGCAATCATAATAGTTATATTTTCTAATATTTTTCATATAATATATATTTTTCATACATTTATTTTGTTTTATAGCAATATCATTAGCATTCCACGCATATACCATGGCTTCTTTTCCATCAATATTTTTATCATCCCATATGGTTTTAATCATTTTATGTTTATACATAGTTTCAGCAATATTTTTAAGCCCAAAATTAAATGAATTTTTAATTACTATTGGTTCACTTTTAAATATATCTAACATATCAATAAAATTGGGAGTAATTAAATTATACCCAGTATGATATTGTTGGATATTTTTAAATTGAATCTTTTCAGCATTACCCCAATGGTATAATTTTGGATTTTTACAATTATATTTAGATTTATAGTTATCCATATATGTAATCCATTCATTAATAATATATATTTCACACTCTTTACTCAATATGTCGGTTGTAAAATTTTTATATTCAATACATTTTTTATTATTTTCATAATAAACTGTTAAACATCCTATCATAAATATTATATCATATGGGTGTTCCATGTGTAAGTCATTCACCATTTCAAAATCTACGTAAAATTCTAATTTATTTTCTTTTAATAGATTAATATTTTTTGTGTTTTTAAGTTTTCTAGGAGATATAAGAATTGTGTTGTTATTATTTATATCGATAATATTATCTAAAATTTTTTTTCGTTTCCCTTTTATACCCAAAATATCAGAATTACATTTATTCCATTCATGTATATTCGAATCTAATGCGCGTTTTCTTTCATTCACACCACAACTCCATAATTTTGTGATTTCTTTATTATTTTCCGCTATTTTTTTTTTAATATTATCCCAAATATTCTCACATGATTGATTAGACATATTTGGATATATATTTAAATTATTAATATCCCATTTATTACCATTTTTAATTAATTCTTTGTACCAATCGACAGCACTGTTTGTTTTATTTTTAATTGATTCTTCATTATTAAAATGAACAGGTGCTGTATAATCTAATTGATAATATATATTATTTTTTAAAATATATTTTTTTGCGATTATTAATGAATAATTTGGCAAATATTTTTGGATTCTACTTAATCCTAAATTTTGTAGATATAGCCTCCCCTTTAAAATTTTAATACCTTTTGATTTATTTAATATAACATTATTAGGTATATGAATATTTGAATAAGATATATGAACTATGATATAATGCCATTCTTTTGAAAATTTACAACCTTTATTATCAATTTCAATAATGGAATTTTTAAATATTTTATTAATATAATCACTTCTTACCAATAAGCATGGAATACTATAAATATGGTTATTATCATTAAATATTCCACCATTATATATTATAGGTTCACCCTTTCTCATATCATTTATAGTAATATCACATCTATCAGATATATCTATAGTATTCGGGACCAAACTAACATTAAAATTACTATTAAAATTATTAATAATAGCGTCTTCAAAATTATTACTCTGAACCTTTAAAAAATTATCAAAAGCAGACTGTTTTATAATTTTTTTAGGAATATTATTAATATTGCCATATAATTCTAACCAATCTAATAATGGATCGTCTAATAAATAATTTCGGATTCGATCGTCATTTATGATATATTCAGAGCCATCAGTATATTTCATGGCTATTATATATATATCCTTATATTATTTTTAAATTATTATAATAAATAATTTTTTCAAATTTTTATATTTTAAAGTGTATTTTAAAGTGTATTTTAAAGTGTATTTTAAAGTGGGATAAAATTGGGATAAAATTATTGAAAATAATACTTAAAAATAAATTCAATAATAAAATTAAATTTAATTAAATGAAAAATAGCTCAACATTTAAAAATAATAAACTGAAGGATATTTATTGTGGAAATTGTGGTAAATTTGGGCATACCTATAAAAAATGTGATGAACCTGTTACCAGTTTGGGAGTAATCGTATATAAGATTTTTAATCACAATGATAAGCATCAAATAAAATATTTAATGATTCAAAGGAAAGATTCTTTGGGATATGTTGAATTTTTACGTGGAAGATATAAAATAGATGACCCAGACTATATAGTAAATTTATTAAAAGAAATGACTTACGACGAAATTGAAAATGTAAAGAATTATGAATTTGATAATTTATGGGAAAAATTATGGATGTTAGAGAATAATCGACAATATAAAAACGAATATGAAACTTCTAAGTATAAATTTAATTTATTAAAAAATGGATATAATACTGGTGGGAAATTAATAAATTTTGATATTTTAGTTAAAAAAAATGGTAAATACTGGAATGAAACTGAGTGGGGATTTCCGAAAGGAAGAAGAAATTTAAAAGAAAGTGATATTAATTGTGCAGATAGAGAATTTCAAGAAGAAACTGGGTTTTCTAAATCAGATTATATAATTATTAAAAATATAAATCCAGTAGAAGAGGTTTTTGTTGGTTCAAATGATATATTATATAAGCATATATATTATATAGGTAAGATAATAACAGATAAAGAAGCGGAAGTAAAGAATAATAATCTAAGTCAAATAACAGAAGTATCGAATATTGGTTGGTTTGATTATGAAAATGCTTTAAATATATTGAGACCTTATAATATAGAAAAGAAAAAAGTTTTAGAAAAAGTAAATAATATTATTTTGAAAAATAAATTAGATATAGATAAAGATATGATTTATAGTAGTCCTACAATGCAATGTATAGTTGGTGATCAAGATATTGATGAAGATTTGGTAGTAATTTAAGAAATAATCAAAGTAAAATAATCAAAGTAAATAATCAACATAATAAAATTTTAAATTATTAAAAATAAAAATATAATTTAATATTAATAATGGAATTAAATAAAATAGAACGGACAAAAAAAAAAAAAATATTACGTAAAAAAGTTCAAACCAACAAAAAACATAAAAATAAAGATATTAAATTATTACGACAAAAATATTCTACTTTTAGTAATAAACAATTAAAAAAAGAAAAGGGGAGAATATTGAAAGAATATGATAGGGCTCACAAAATGAATGATAAAGTTATTATTAGTGAATTGGAAAAAAATATAGAAGCATTAAAAAGAATAATTGAAAACAAAACTTATAATAATTTCAAAGATACTGGTATTAAAGCAAAGTATCCATTTCCTTATGATAAAAAATTTTCAAAAAAAATTTTATCAAAAAAGGAATTTTATAAATATAAATTAACAAAAAAAGAGTTAAAATCTTTTAAAGAAATTGATGAGGAAGCGCATAAAATATGCAATCCTCAAATATTTAAATTAAATAATAATCAGGAATTATTAAAAAATTTTATATCTAGTAGTACTCCATATAATGGTTTATTAGTATTTCACGGAGTTGGAGTTGGGAAAACATGCACTTCAATTAGTTTAGCAGAACAATTTAGAAAATCGATTATAAAAAATGATAAACGAATAATAATTCTAGCAAATGGATTAATACAAAATAATTTTAGAAAAGAAATCCTAAATATAACTCGGATTAAAAAAGCATTTGAAAAAAAAATGGATATAATCCCCCAATGTACTGGTAATATTTATAAAGAACAACTTGGTGATATTAAAAAATATGATGATAAAAAATTAGCAAAAGTAATTGATAAAATAATTGATAAAAATTATAGTATTATGGGATATAGAGCTTTTGCTAACGAAGTAAGTCGATTAGAAAATAAAGCTATTAAAAATAAACCAGCAAACACGCATGAATATTATAAAAGGAAAATAATTAATGAGAATTATTCGAATACAGTACTTATATTAGATGAAGCACATAATATACGTACAGGTGGAGATAGTAAAACTTCAAAATTGGCACCACCTATTATTGAGAAAGTAATTGAGTTTTCAAAGAATTTAAAATTAATATTATTATCAGCAACCCCTATGTATAATGGTGCAAGCGAAATTATATTTTTATTAAATTTATTACTATTAAATGATAATAGACCAATTATAGAAGAAACAACCGTATTTGATTCATCTGGCAATATAAAAAAAAGTGGGATAGATATTTTAAAGAAAAAATCAACTGGTTATGTTTCATATATGAGAGGTGAAAATCCAATAAATTTTCCAATTAGATTATACCCAAGTAATAATATATTAACGAAAAAATATAGATTAAATGATAAAGGGGAAGATATTGAAATTGAAGAAAATTTTGATAAATTGATGTTATATAAAAATGTTTTAAGTAATTCGCAATTGGTTGCATATCAGTATAATTTACAAAAAAATAGTAATTCAGAAGATTTATCTGTTGGAGGAATGAGAGAATTACAGATTTGCAATATTACTTATCCATTTCATAATTCAAACAATAATGAGATAAATACAAATGATAATATAAATGATATAGTTAATTCATTGGATATAGATGATAAATTATTATATGGTAGATCTGGATTTGAGAGAGTATTTTCTGTAGTTAAGAAAACAGAAAATAGCATATCTTATACTTATAAAAATAAAAAAGATAATTTATTAAATAACTTTTTATCATTAGATAGATTGAACGAATATTCTCCAAAATTTGCTTCAATAATAAATCAAATTGAAAACACAGAAGGTGTAATATTTATTTATAGTCAATATTTATATGGGGGTACTATTCCATTGGCTCTTGCTCTCGAACAGAATGGAATTATGCGATACGGTGGAGAAAGTAAGCAATTATTAACGAATGTTGTTAAAACAAAGGGTTTATCGGGAAAATATATAATATTAACAGGAGATAAATTGATATCAGATACATCTGAAAATATCTTAAAATTAATAACCGAAAAAGATTATAATAAAGACGCAAAGGATATTCGTGTAATAATTGGAACATCTGTTGCAGGAGAAGGTTTAGATTTTAAAAGAGTTAGACAAGTACATATTTTGGAACCTTGGTATAATATTAGTAAATTAGAACAAGTCATTGGAAGAGGTATTCGCAATTGTTCACACATTGACTTACCTATAAGAAAACGTAATGTTACACTCTTTTTACATACCGCAATTAATCCACCGGGAATATATGAAAATAATGAGACTAAAGATATTATGATTTATAGAAAAGCATTAATTAAGGCAAAACAAATTGGGAATATTACTCGTATATTAAAAGAAAACGCAATAGATTGTGGCACAAATTATCATGGTAATTTATTTATAGGAAAAGATTATGATAATAAAGCAATAGATATTTTATATAACAATAATTTTGAATTAGAAAATGCGAATAATGAAATAATGAATGTGAATTTAACTGATAAACCTTTCAGTTATGTTTGTGATTTTATGGAAGAATGTAATTATAGGTGTAATAATATTGAAAAGTTGGAAGTTAGTGAAGATAATATTGATTACACCACTTATAATTCATTACATATGAAAAATGAATTAAAAATAATAATAAAAAAAATTAAAGATAGTATATTCGTAGACTGCTATAATACTAATTTAAATTTTATATTAAAATTAAAAGAATTAGAAAATTATGACAATTTGCTAATATATCGTGGATTAAATGAAATCGTAAATAATCCAAATGAAGAAGTATACTTGAAAAATAGTAAAAATGGCATAATAGAAAAAAATTATGAAAATCCAGGATATATAATATATAAAGGTTCTCAATATATATTTCAATCAAAGAAATTAAATGATTTCCGTTCTCCAATGCAATATAGGAAGTTTCAAAAAGTATCAAGAAAGAAAAAACATAATATAAATATTGAAAATAATAAAAAACTTTCAAAACCTATCTATAATAAAAGTTTATCAATTAAAGATAATAAGAAAAATAATATAGATAAAAATAATATTATTAAAAGTTTCAATATGAATAATTTAACTTCATATAATTTATATGATAGAATTGAACAACTAGTTTCTCAAATAAAAGTATTATTTGATAATTTTATAGATTATAGTAAAACTATTAAAAATTATAGTTTAGATATGCTTATTTTTGAAAAAATTATTACGGAAAAAAAATATAAAAAAATTAAAAACGTTAAAACTTCTATAGAGAAGGAAATTAAAAATGGAGAAAAATTCCAAAAAATATTACAAACTCACAAGTACGATTTAAAAGATTATGATTTAATAAAAAGTAAAATTATTAAAAATACTAAACTTTTAGATTATAATAATAAAAAAAGAATAGCATCAGATATAAATTTAATAAATCAAATAGAAAACAAAATTAAATTTATGGTTAATCCATTGGAACGATTAGTTATAGTAAACCACCCAGATATTATAGAAATTTCAGAAATATATGATAGAATGATGGATTTAACTGACAGAGAAAATATGGTTAGGAATAATTACGATACTATTCTAGAAAGAACTAACGATTGTGTTATTGTTAAATTATTAAAAAAAATGCCAATTTTTAAAGAGATTGATATAAAAGATTATATTAAACGAATGGATTATGGTGAAAATTTACAAGATATTATGAGTGAAGATTTTAAAGATTATCATAAAAAATATTATGACGATATTAATGATAAAATTAAATTAGATAAGAAATTATTGTTAATAAGTTATAAAGAAAGAATAAAACAACATAATGAATTTATTTCAAAAGATACAAGCAATATTTTAATAAATATTGATTATGTAGATGAAATTGACAAAGAAATACGTTTTGATGAATTATCTCCAAAATATCAAAAAATTTTAATAGAATATACTTTAATTGAAAAAATAATGAATAATAATAATTCTGTTTTTATCAATAATTTATTTAAACTAGTTGATAAATTTACATTAAAATATAAAGATGATTTACATTATGATGATAAATTTATTAAACAAAACCATATAGTTGGTTATAAGTTGAATAATTCTAGTAAAGATTGTCTAGATTATTTTAGAATAAATAATGGTAGATTTACCGAAATATCTGATAGTGATGAATATAAAAAATTAATAGATGCATCGAATAATAAAAAGAATAAAAGAAAACTTGGAGATTTTTTTGGTTATATTGAATATAGTGATCATAAAAAATACCAACACAATGTATTTAAGTTTGTAACAAGCACTGAAAATAAAAAAACAAAAGGTATGAGATGTGAAGATTTTTCACAAAAAAAAACAGTTATTGATTTTATAAAACTATTGGACCCTGCTAAATATGATGATAAAACTTATATTGATATAATAACGGAATTAAGTAAATATTCGAAAGATAAAAATAATGAATATTATAAAAATACTAGTTGTAATATATTACATAAATTATTACGGATTAAAGATAAGGAACACGCAAAAAAATGGTTTTTTGATTGTTCTGAAAATTATAATTCAATTCTAAATTAAATAATATAAAAAAATATTATTTGGATATTATATATTATATATTATATATTTATTATATTTCTAGATAGTTTTAAATCATCTGAACCATCTGATTCACTACCCGAATCTATTAATTCATTATCTGAATCTATTAATTCATTGTCCGAATCTATAAAACTAGTTACATTTCCTGTTGATTGATTTTCAATATGGGCAATATTATTTCCTTTATCATTATTTGATTTTAGATCTAATAATGAACCAGATTTAATATGTTTATAACTAGTTATATCATCATCTAAATTATTATTATTTTTAATATTTTTACATTTTTGTAATATTATGTATGTTTTTTCAGGGTCAGATAAGTTTTCCCAATTATCATTTTGTTCTACATTTTGAATTATTTCATTAAATTGTCTAAATTTATCTGTATCAATACCCAAAGTATTCGTGTGCAAATTATTATTTAAATAAAGAGTAATCCATATTTGAATATCGTCCTTACTTTTTATATTCGAGCAAATATTTTCATTTTTAATATTTCCTCCAGATAAATTATCATTTAATAATTCGCCGATTACGAATATTTGCGTTTCATATAATTCAAATTTTTTACCTAATACTTTTACTCTACGAGTATCTCCGATATTAACATTTTTAAAAAAATCCTTAGTATAATGATGTTGTTTACTTAATAATATTGATATCGGTTTAACATCTCCTTCTCCCGCTTCGCCCAATAATCCCATTTTATTCTTATTTACAATTGTACATTCAATTTCACTATTTTCTGCTGGATTATATAGTGTTGCCGTATACAAAACTTTAAAACGAACATCTCCGGTAAAATGTTCAGCAATTATTTCTCCTGCGGAAAATTTAATGATTTGTATAGAATCTTTAATTACATAACCATCTTTTATACATTTGTTTCCTATTTTGTTTTTTAATATAGTAAGTAATGACTGTGAAATATTTTTATTAATATCCTTTGGGGTAATATTAATATTTTCACTTAATATACTTTTGATACTAAAATTATTACTCATTTTATAATATATAATAAAATAATTTTAAATAATATTCAATTTTAATATTATATTAAATTTACTCTCGAATTTTTATTTAGATAATATAATTATTCAAATTGAACAGTAATTTGAATATCATGTTTATTAATTGATCTTGTTGCAGATAAGGATAATTCGTGTCTTTTTTTTCTAGTTTTTGATTGATTATTTGATAATTGAATATTAAATTTTTTTGTGTCAATTATAATATCATTATTAGAATTATCATTAGTTATTTCACTATAATTTTTTTTCTTAGTATAAATATTTCGTACACATTTATTCATATCATCCTCTATATCTTTTAAATTATCTATTATATAATTTAAAACCTTATGTTCAATAGCCCATCTAAAAAAATTGAGTTGACCTACAGTCGTAGTTAATTCTTTATCATCTTCATAAAAGAATGATATTCTATCTCTTCTACAGAATGGATCAAATTGTTTTTTTGAATAAGCTTTTAATTGTGCCTTATAATTTAAATATACTACAAACCTTATGATATTTGGTTGTTTATTTTTTACATATTGTAAATTGTATAGAATATTTTTTTTTTTTGAATAATTAGTTACGAACCAATCTATAATTCTTAATGAAATATTTGATTTACTATTTATTATGGGTAGCATTATATCTATATTTTTTTTTTTATAAAAAAAATCCGATAAAGACTTCATTAATAAGTCTTGTTTACAATGAATTATTTTATTGCTCATATAAAAAATATGTAATTAATTAAAGAATTATTCTAATAACTCTTTAAGTATTTATAAAAAAATAAACTCATCTGTTAAATTTTCAATTTTTTAAAGTATTTTAATGTGTTAATAATTATTTTTTAGTTTTAGATTTATATCTGGATTTACAATTACAATTACAGTTACAATTACAGTTACAATTACAATTACAATTATTTTTTTTCTTCACCTTGTTTTTTTTTGATTTTTTCTTCTTATTTAAACTATTTTTTACTGATTTTTTCTTTTTGATTTTATATTTTTTATAATTACCTCCCCCGAAGGTAGCTTGTTTGAGAGAATCTGCTAAGGCATTTATTGCATTAGTTACTTTTTTTGCTGCTTCTGTTTGTACTGCATCAGCACCTTCTGCTGATTCTGCTGCGGCTGATTCTGCTGATGCAACAGAAGATTCTTGTATACCCCCATTAGCATCTGAATTAAAAGTTTCAGTTATAAGCTTTTTTAATTCAATTGCTGCTTCTGTGCCACCCATATTTATTTTAAATTCATTATTATTATTATTATATTCTTTTTCTGGTTTTTCAATTGGTCCATTTATTATATTACAGTTATTAAAAGATTCTGTAATTGCTTTCGTTAATTTATTAAAGAATGTTGCCCCGCCATTTTTATTTACAATTTTCTTTTTATTCATTTTTACTATAATAATAAGATTTATAATTTTAGTAAATTTATTAAATAATTTTTTTAATTTAATAAAATATATTATTTACACAGATTGTACTGTATATTTGTATGAATATTCAATTTCTTTGTCACCCCTCATTACTTTTTTCTTTTCTTTACCTTTAAGATTTACTCTGTCTCCTTTGAATGAATATACTTTCTTTTGACTTCCGCGAGTGGTTTCTCTCAAATCAAAATTTGCTTTGCAAACTTTACTTTTACCTTTCTTTCTACAAAATACACCTAAATATTTTCTTGCGGCAGCAATAGGTGTTTTGCTAATATATCTACCTGTACAACATGTTCTTTTATTTATCATTGAGCATTTAAAAGATCTTTTACCTGGTTTCATTGCACCACCGGACATGGGTTCGCCTCCATCTTCTTGCATATTATTAAACTCCTTTCCGGTTATTATGCCATCGCCATCTGTATCTACTTCTGCAAATGTTTTACTATTTGGTTCCATATAATCTTTATTTTCATCTTCAGTGGTTACTGTTGAGTTATCACTGGTTGCTGCTGCCTCCTCAGCTGCCAACCGTGCTGCCTCCACCCCTGGTTCTGCCACCACCCCTGGTTCTGCCTCCACCCCTGGTTCTGCCACCACCCCTGGTTCTGCCTCCACCACTGCTGTGAAGTTTTCAGTAGGTGATAGAGATTCTGTTACAGCTTTACCAAGTCTATTCATGAAACTTGAACCACCACGTTGTTTTCTATTTTTTTTCATAGTTTTTCTTTTGTTCATTTTATATATATTATGTAAATAAAAAAATATATTCTAAATTATTAAATAAATTCTTTATAAAAGATTGTTCCATTAAAAAAAATTGATTGCTAATTAAAAAATTTTTTTTTAAATAATTATACCATTAATTTATTATGTTGGATTTAATGCCAAATGAAATTAATGAAAATATATTTAAATTTCTGAAAAAAAAAGAATTCTTTAATATATTCTTAACTAATAAAAATTTTAATTTATTTGATATTATTGATAATATTTGGAAGCATATTATTTATAATGAAAAGGGGAAAATGTTTTGTAAAATTGCAAATATGCGAAGTGAAAATAAATGTTTCCCTAAATGTGATTATAATGAAACTTATAAATCACAATTAGAACAAATATACAATTTTGAAAGATATCACCCAATGGATGTAAAAAATAACGAATATTATGAACTATGGGTAGTAAATGAATTTATTCATAAAAAAAAATATGATTTGGTACTAAAAATGATAAAAGAACTCATAGAATATTTCAAATTAAAACAAAATACAAACAACTTAAGTTGGTATTGGAAACAAAAAGATAATGAATTAAAAAGTTTTGAAATTTATTTATCAAAAAATAATAATATTGTCAAAAGTAATATAAATAAAAAATATATATTTAATTATTCTAAAAAAACTAAAACATTTTTTAATAATTTAATAAGTTTTCTTAAATTAGATTTATAAATAACTAATATTTATTAGAGTATATAATTTAAGAAAATTATATTTATATATAATATCATAAATGGATAATAATTTAATTAATTCATATGCAAGTACTTTGAAACAACAAAATAAATATAATAATCCAGATATTAATGATAAAATAAATACAATACAAAATAATTGCTTTCGAAATAATTATACACAAGAAACATTATTTGAATCGTTTCCCGTAAATACCAGAATTACAAGTAGAGATAGTAACGATAAGAATAGATTATTATCTGGACAATCAGTAATTATAGGAGGGTCATTAGATTCTGCCGAATTTATACATAATCAATATAAAAATACTCATAAATTAGAAGACTATAAAAAAAATAGTAAAATAGATTCGAATAGTTTTATATTGAATCAATTTGAAACAAATAATAATGATATTGAAAATAATTATAATACTTTAATAAATAAACAATATTCTAATCCAGAAAAAACCAAATATGAAAAAAAAAAATTAAACAATAATCGGTTAGATTCCTTAGGACATATTCCTACAAATAAAGGATTACCAATTAATAATTCTATAATGGATAATAAACATTCATATCCATATAATACGCGTTGATTTTACACCTTTTTGAAATTTAAAACCCAGATGTAATTAATATATTTTTTAATGTTTTTTTTTTCTTGTTAATTAATTAACAATAATAATTAATAATAATTAATACTAATAATAATTAACGCATTAAAATACTTTAAAAAATTGAAAAATTAATATAAAGAAATCTACATTAAAATAGTTATAATGTCTTATGATTCAGACAGAAAAAACCATATATTACATTCTATATGGACATTATGGTATCATTCATCTGATAATAAAGAATGGGATATAAATAGTTATCAAAAAATTTCAAGTGTCGATAATTTACTTGATTTTTGGAAATTGTATAATTCATTAACTAACATACATTTACAGCATGGTATGTTCTTCCTTATGCGTAATGATATATTACCGATGTGGGAAGAAGACAGGAATAAAGACGGTGGAAGTTGGTCATTTAAGATTGCAAAAAAAGAAACAATAAGTGCTTGGGTAGAATTATCGGTTTCTGCGATTGGTGAAAATATAATGCTTGATGAAATTAATACCAAATATATAAATGGTATAACTATAAGTCCTAAAAAAAATTTTAGTATTATTAAAATATGGATATCTGATAAAAAAATAGATGATATCCAATACTTAAATAAACAAATATCCAATTTTAATTTAGAAGAGGCCATTTTTAAACCACATATTTAATGATAATTATTTTAATATTGCTGTTAATATTGTAATATTATCCCAACTTTTTTCTAAAGATTCGCGCATTAAATATTGACAACCAATTTTTGTATCAAATTTATCTAAATATCCTAAACACCTTTTATTCGATATTTCATCCCATAATCCATCAGACGCCAATATTATATAATATTTTCTATTTTTATGAAGTTTAGTATGGTATATATCTGGTTTAACTGATACCGGTCCATTAAACTCTAAATTTCCACTATATTTTAAATCAAAGTCACCAAATGCTCGTGACATTGCTAAATATCCATCTACTCTATATGATTCATCTTCTTTATCATATTCTACACGTCCTCCAGCTTGTTTAATATATTGGAATTCTGACGCATTGTCTGGTTTATGGTCATCTGTAATATGTTGCACTTTTAATTTACCAATCTTATAACCTTTAGAATTAACATTATAATAATATAAAATTCCTCTAGAATCCCCTAAATTAATAATATATAAATGATCTTTTATCTGTAAAGTAGCCACACATGTAGACCCCGATTCTAAATTTAAATTTTTAATTTCATTGTCTATTGATATAAAAATTTTATTGATTAATTGTTCAATAATATTAGTATCTCTATAATTTACTAAAAATAAATCAATATTTTGATATATTTTTTTTGGTAAAATGTTAGTTAAAAATTCAGATACTTCTTCGCCACCGTGTCCGTCAAATACTGCATATAATTTCAAATCATCATGAAACCATATAGTATATGTGTCCTCCATATTATCGCGTTTACCTTGTTGTAATAAAATTAATCCGTTTTCTGGATTTTTTTTTGATTTTATTTTTATATTACTATTTTTTTTATATATTAGGTCAGATAATAATATTATTAATTGTTTTTTAGTAATCTTAGTTTTATTCGAAATTTCTATATCCTTTTTTTCCTTGAGTATTTTTTCATATCTTTGCCGTAAGTCTTTAGTATTTAATTTTGTAATTTCTTCTATAAATTTTTTTTTACTTATTTTTTTTTCATTTTGGGATTGCATAATTTATATTATTAATTTTAAAGATTTTAATAATAAAAAATATACATTTAATAAAATAAATATATATTTTATTTTTTAAATTAATAAATAAAATTAAATAAATAAAATAAATAAAATTAAATAAAATTACCAAATAAATATAGGTTGGTGGTCTAAGTCCGGTGGATATGTTAATATCATATAATTATTTATATATTTTGTGCTATAAACATGTGTAACACATTTTTGAAAAATAGATTCATATTTTTGTCCAGTATTTATGGTTTCTTTGGTAATTTATACAATTGTTCACTGCATAAACATTTAGTGGGATTACAAAATAAACCATATTTATATATGTTATTAATAAAAAATCATTTCAACATTTAACTAACTTCGGTTAAAATTATTTTTCATTTATCCTTTCTTTATTATTCTTAATATTTATAAGTAATTATATATATGATAAACAAATAATACTTGCGTCATATTAATTTATTATAACATAAAGTTTTTCAAGACTTTAATCATTTAAAATATTATGTGATTTAAAATATTATGTGATTTAAAATTCATATATAAGAATAGATTTCATTCGTAACTTATAATATTTTTTTTTATTGATTATTTTTTTATTGATTATTTTTTTTATTTAATAATAATTTTTATTAGAATTATATGAAAAATAAAATATTATATATAAGATATAAGAATGATCGCACAATTGATTAAAAGTACAATAGATTTAAATATGAATCAAGAAAATTTTGAAAATTCTGAAATAATGCCGGATATAATAAAAAATCATCCATTATCCGCATTAATTACACTATTGGTAATATGGATTATTATTTTATTAGTTGGTAAATTTTTATGGAATAATGCATTAGTACCACTCGCACCGAACACTGTTGTAAAAGCAAAGAATATTTGGCAAATATTGGGATTATGCATATTAATTCAATTATTAAAATGTTAAATTCATTTATTCAATAATATTTTTATTTAGATATTAAAAAATAATGTATTTAATCAAATACATTATTTTTTAATTTATCTTTTAATTTATCTTTTAATTTATCTTTTAATTTCACTTCTATTTTTATATATCTTAAAAGTTCTTATTATTAATTCTATAATTTCAATATATCTTAGTAATAATATTTATTATTCGCAATTTTATACTTTTTTCATTGGATAATAAACCTTTACACCTTTAAACAATTAAAATGCCGACTTTAAATATTTTTGTAAAGAGAATATGTGTGAATTATCAATTATAAGATTCATTAATATAATAGTTTTTAATCAAAAATACTGGTATATTTGCTATTTCTTCAAAAGAATTATTAGATATAAGATATAAAAAGGACTGTATAAAAAGGACTGTATAAAAAGGACTGTATAAAAAGGACTGTATAAAAAGGACTGTATAAAAAGGACTGTATAAAAAGGACTGTATAAAAAGGACTGTATAAAAAGGA
>Ga0115006_10000625_pt1 | contig 19767 bp, 13 predicted proteins | sample ArcOceMetagenome_3_FD_88943 | JGI IMG/M metagenome (GOLD analysis project Ga0115006, IMG submission 88943) | Marine eukaryotic phytoplankton communities from Arctic Ocean - Arctic Ocean- Svalbard ARC20M Metagenome | ecosystem: Environmental > Aquatic > Marine > Oceanic | place: Arctic Ocean...
ATAGAGCACTTGATTACGGCTCAAGAGGTCTCAGGTTTGAATCCTGACGAGGTCACTCTAGCGGAGAATTGGTTAATTTTAACTGGTTCTCCGCTTTTTTTTGTGAAGCTAAATCTGTTGCTATCAAAGGGTATTTAAAACTAAAAAAATGACTTGCAATTTAAATCCGAGACTTGAATCTTTTCACACTTCGTGATTACAAATCTGCAAGGGTGGTGTTTGTCAGTAATCCCCCGTCACATTTACCTCTATTTTGTGCAAACCAGGTGCTTCATCTTTAGAACCGTTGTTAATATACCATACCTGGTATTCTGCACAAGTATAGTTTAAACGTTTTTACAGAAGTTAAAAATGATTCAGTAGCAATGTTATTTGGGTTTCTAGGTTGATTACAGAGTTGGTTCACCTTAGAGTATTTCACTATTACCATGCTATATCTGAGAGGTATTGCTTGGGTATTGCAAAAGTCTACTGCTCCCGCAGCACCTTTCGTATTGATGGCATTTAGCAGGTTTTTACCTAGCTCACCTTTGGTTGCCATGGCTATTTCTTTTCCTAGTTTCAGGGGAGAGTACTCTTCGTTACTAGATGTATTGGAATCTGATGGTTGACTAAGTACTATGAACAAGATAAGTAGGTATGCTATAGCTATGAATGCGAAGTTATTTTTCAGTGAGCAGCAAAATTAAATGCTAGATATTAGACCAAAGTTATCCTAGTTACATAAGTCTAAATTCGAATCAAAAAAAGGCCCAGTAACTGCTGAGCCCATTCTATTATTATTTATGTCTTTTTATTCCTCTTCCAATGGAGCGACATCATCCGTATTTTCCATCTTTTCTAACTGTTTCAGCTTCATTCTGCACAAGTCTAGTAATCCATTTCCTTCTTTGTTATAGTTATCTAATATGCTCTGTAGCGTTGCCTTAGCTTGAAAATAGTCCTTTTCTTTCACGTAAATATCGCTCAATAGAATAAATCCTTTGACTACCCAAAACTCGTAAGCAGAAAAATTATCTTGGAGTTTATATACGTCAGATCTGGCACTATCTAGATCACCTTGATCATATTCTATATAGCCTCTTTGGTATAGTGCTTCTGCTGTTTGCTCGTTGCGACTGTTGGCTATCACATAGTCAAAGTGGAAACGGGCAGTTCTCAAGTTGTTGTCTTTTAGCTGTAGCCTACCTAGGAGCATATTGGCTTCTACTAAATCTTCTGTAGGTACATTCTCTATTGGAAGCAGCTGTATTGCTTTTGCCTTAGCAGCACTATAGTTTTTGAGTATATAGTGACATCTCATCTGGCCCATTATAGAACTTATGTACGTGCTCTTAGAAGCAGATATTGGCTCTAGCTGTTGGTAAAATCTTATTGCTTTACTGTAATTTTTGCGATAGGAATAAGTGCCAGACAGTTTCACTAATGATTTTTCGGTATAATTATTACTACCTTGGTTTACAACATACTCATAGTGAGCCAGGGCTTGATTTTCTTTATCTGTATAGTAATCAGCTTCCGCTTTATAATAATTAGCAGGTATAATGAAAAATCCATTTTCCCCAAATCGGTTGATATAATTTCCTAATTCCTCAGATGCACCGACGAAGTCTTTATTTTCGTAAATGTTAATAGCAAGCTGATAGAGTGTACTATCTTGCTTAGTCAATCGTATTCCGGCTCCGGGTATTTTTTCTACATAATCAAAGTAGCCCTGCGGATCACCTTGGTTGTTATATATTATTTCAATAAATGTAAGTGCTTCGTTAGAAGCATTCGTCTTAGGAAACCTTTCTACTACTGTCTTGTAGTATCCCAGAGCTACATCATCCTTGTGCTGGGTATAGTTTATAAGACCTAGTTTGAGATAGCTATCTGGTAAAAAAGGAGAGTAGTCGTGCTGCGAAATCAATAAGTTAAACATACTCTTGGCAGTACTGTAGTTTTTCAATGTCATGTATTCTTTACCTATCTGGTAAAGAGCATCATCTTCATATATGCTTTTCTTAAAATCGTTTTGTATTTTCTTTAATACATTTATTTTTTCGACATATCGCTCTTGCAGACCATAGAGCATGCCTTGCTGAAAGATGGCATAATCTGCATTCTTATAGTCGTTTTTTATAATAAATCCGTATTCAGCGATAGCAGGATTATACTGCCCATTGAGGAAGTAGCAGTCTGCTAGTCGCTGGGTATTGTCTAGGTATATTTCTTTGTTGGTACTGGTATAGGTTTCAAATTGGTTGAACTTAGCAAAGTAATTTTGTGCCTTAGGGTATTGCTCTTGCTTAAAATAATTATACCCCATGCTATAGTAGCCATAGGTTTTGTTCTTACTCCTGTCGGCACCACTATTGCTCATAAACCGGTTCATCATGTTGATACTCTCAACGTAGTCATCTACCTTAAATGCTATTTCTGACATCCAGAAATAAGCTAGAGCTTCAAGCGTTTTATCCTTCGGATATTTTAGGGATTTCTTAAAAAAAATATCGGCATTTTGATACTCCTTATTTAAGAATAGCTCTTCGCCTCTATGGAAAGTCAATTCTTGATAGGCTGTTTTCGTATTAGAATTAAGATTTCCTATTTCTTCTAAAACTTCTATTGCTGCTTTATAATTTTTAGTGCTTAAAAAAATGTCAGCCATCATAGACTTAGCTTCATCTCTATATTCTGAAGCGGTATACACTTCTAGAAACTCTTTAATGGCAGATATAGCCGTTCCATTCTTTTGCAGTTCTGCAGCTAGTTTTGCGTAGTTAAAGGAAGCTATCTCGCCTATTTCTTTGTTATAGTCTTTTCTTTTAGCTTCTCCAAAGGCATTAAGGGCTCTTTGTTTTTGGTCATTTTTCACATCTGCTACACCTAAAAAATAGTTAGCAGATTGCCCTATTTCATTGTCTTCGTTTGCTATATATATATAGTAATCCGTAGACTTATCGTACCGTTCAGCTTCATAGTTAGCACTAGCAAACTGGAAAATTTCATCAGAACTAAGTTTCTTTATATCGCCGGTATATTTATCGAAATGGAATAAAGCCACGCTCTTATTGCCTAGTTGATACTGTATTTTACCTGTGAGCAGTTCTATTTCATCTTGTTGTTTTGGCAGGTTTATATCTTTCACCTTGTCAAAAGCCCTGTTGTAATCTTCCTGCTCATAGTAAATCTGTGACAAATAGAGTTGCATAGTTCTAGGGCCCTTATCTCCTATTTTTTCGAAAGTAGATATGGCACAAGCATAGTCTTTTAGAATATAGCATTGGTATCCATAGTAGTAACTTGCTTCTATTGCATATTTGCCGTTTCCATTCATTACTTGTTTAAATTGGGCTTTGGCCTCAGCATAATTTTTATTTTTAAAATAGCTGTATCCCAATTTAAAGACAATTTCATCTCGCTGCTCTTTGGTGATGTCCGTTGATTTTATTTGCTCTAGATATTTCAGAGCCCAGCTATATTTTTTCTCACCAAAGTAGTAAAGGCCTAGCTCGTAGGTTATCTCAGTATTGAGTTTATGCTCAGGCTCATTTCTGAGTAATTGAGCTACATCTTTGCTAGCCTTTTTTTTATCTAGCTTAAGCCTAGAAAGACAGATGTAAGCTCTAGCCTCGTAATCAAAGTTAGGTCCGGTATTTTGCTTCAAGAATTCTTGAAATTCTTGAATAGCCGGAACATATAGTTTTTTGATATAGAGATTCTTACCTTGCTCAAAATGCGTAAGGTTATCAGTATATGATTTAGTCTTTTGTGCTAGTGTAATACCTGTGCTTACCGATAGAAAAAGAAGAATTAGAAGTGTTCGAAAAAATGTGCTCATCAATTAATGCTAAATACCTTTCAAAATAACTGCTATTTAGCCGTTTTTAGTGTTCTAATTGCCAACAATCTATTAAGGAATTGCACTTAGCAAGAAAGTGACTCATTTTTATTCTTTTGTGTTCAATATGATAAGTGAAATTATATATTTGCACCCGCTGAATAGGGTTTGAGTAGTTTTTACTTTGTTTTGGCAGATTACCACGGTAGTTGTAGCTCAGCTCTGAAAAACCTAGAACGAAGTTCTAAGGATTATTGGAGAGTCCTCGAGAGGAATTTAAATCCTCGAGAGATTGGTTACAGTGCTGATAGAGTATGGTGGTTGTAGCTCAGTTGGTTAGAGCACCGGTTTGTGGTACCGGGGGTCGCCGGTTCGAGCCCGGTCTTCCACCCAAGTAAAAAAGGTTCGTCAGTCCGACGGACCTTTTTTTATGCTTGGAATAATCAAACCATCTTCATTCTGCTCTGTTTGATATTTAAAGTTTTACATTCGTGCCGATGAAAAAAATAATAATAATATTCGCCGCATTTAGTATTATCGCTTGCAGTACTTCGTCTACAGAATCTACTGAGAACGAATCATCTAAAAATATAGAAGAGATATCTGAGGTAGTAGAGGTTACAGAAGGGGTATCTTTTGTAAATATAGAAGATGGGGCAACGCTAACGTCTCCATTTGTTTTAGTGATGGGAGTATCTGGTATGCAAGTAGAGCCAAAAGGCGAGCCTAGAGACGAATTTGGTCATCACCACTTATTGATAAATGATAATTTCGCACCTACAGGAACTGTTATAGTAGCTGACGATACTCATATTCACTATGGCGGTGGTCAGACTAGTGATAGTGTTACTTTAAATCCAGGATCTTACAAGCTTACTTTACAGTTTGCAGATGGTATGCACGTATCATACGGAGAAAAATGGGCTAAGTCCATAAATGTCATCGTTGAGTACCATTAGATACATACTACATCGTAAAGCGAATTTTAAAGCTTTAGAATTTATAAGCACATCTAAAGAAGAGGCCCTTTTCTATTATACATCTCTAGCAGACCAAAAATACTTGGTAGCAGTAGTTTTATAACTTCTTAGCTTAAGCGTTTATCGATACACAGAAACAAAATAATATTATTTTGTTTCTTTTGTACTCAATAAATTCTTATAAATGAAGAAAACAATCATAACTTTAAATTTGATGCTATTTACAATAGTATCATTAGCTCAATCTTCTTTTAAGCTAATCGAAAAGGTAGAAGCTCAAGAAGGTAAAGTAGTAATTCCTTACGAAAAGTATAAGCTCACTAATAATGACTTAACTTTAATCATTCACGAAGATCATTCTGATCCTATCGTACACGTACAAGTAGCTTACCACGTGGGTAGTGCTAGAGAAAGTGTAAGGAACAGTGGATTTGCTCATTTCTTTGAGCACATGATGTTTGAAGGCTCTAGAAACGTAAAAGAAGGCGAGCATTTCAAAATAATAGGAGAGTCTGGAGGAGTAAATAATGCGTATACTTCTTTTGATAAGACGGTATATCACCAAACAGCACCTAAGAATATGACTGAGAAACTGCTTTGGTTAGAAGCAGATAGAATGGGTACTCACTTAGAGAGTTTCACTCAGAAACAATTTGAGAATCAAAGAGAAACCGTAAAAAACGAAAAAAGACAGCGATACGATAACCAACCATACGGTATGGTTAGCGAGATCCTATTTAAGTCTCTTTTTAGCAACCATCCATATGAGTGGACACCTATAGGTTATGTAGATGATTTGGATATTGCTACTTATGAAGATTTAAAGAACTTTTTTCTACGCTGGTACGGACCTAATAATGCAACTCTTATAGTTTCAGGAGATGTAAATCCTGAAGAAGTAAAGGTATGGGCAGAAAAATATTTTAAAGGTATCCAAAAGTGTCCTGAAGTAAAAAACATGTATCCTAAAAAGCCTCAGATGTCTATGGATTATTATGTAACTACTACGGATAACATATTTGCTCCACTCACTTCTTTTTCTTTTCCTACAGTACCCGAATTTCATAGGGACGAAGCTGCACTAGATATTCTTGCTGAGGTTTTAGGTGGAGGTAACAACTCTATTTTTTATAAAAACTTAACTAAGCAAGAATTGGCATTGCAAGTTGGAGCTGGTCATAGCACATTAGAGTTGGCTGGGTTTTTAAGTATTCAAGTAGTAACTAAACCTGCAATGGCAGGCGGTTTATCTTTTAAAGAGGTAGAAGAAAAAGTAAGAGCATCTATAGCAGAGTTCGAAACACGTGGTGTAACTCAAGAAGATTTAGATATAACTAAAGCTCAGGTTCTAAGAGCGACCTACAGCCAACTAAATAGTATTGACAGTAAATCTGGTATTCTAGGTCATTTTTCTATGATGAAAGGCGATGGCTATGGTCTTCAAGATGAGATAGACAGGTATAATGCAGTAACTGCTGAAGATGTATTGTCAGTATATAATAAATACATAAAAGGCAGAAAAGCAGTTATTCTAAGAGTAGAGCGTGAAGCAAATAAAGATGATGACGATGACACACCAAAAAGTGTAAATCCTCATGCAAACGATCCTAAGAAAATAGAAGCACAATACGAAGGTTTAGTTTATAACGGACCAGAGCAAGACTATACTACACCAAGTGTTCCTGCCGCTAAAGCTTTTACACTTCCAGACTTTTATAGAGAAAAGTTTGATAACGGACTAGAGGTAATAGGTACTCAATCTTCTGAGTCTCCATTGGTTTATTTCTATATTGATATGGAAGGGGGGCACTTATTAGAAAGTGATAAAAAGGTATCGACAGGTACAGCTATGATGACTGCTAGCATGATGGGAGAAGGTACCGAAAAGCTAACAACGGAGCAATTTTCTAGAGAGTTGGAAAAGCTAGGTAGTTCTATTAGTTTTAACTCTGGTACAATGAATAGTAGCATATTTGTAAGCTCATTATCTAAAAATGTAGATGCTACTTTAGTACTTCTTAAAGACGCATTGTCCCAACCTCGATTTGATGCAGCGGATTTTAAGCGTATCAAAGAGCAAACCATTGAAGGATTAAAATCTCAGAAGTCTAACCCATCTGTGATGGCTAATAAGGCTTGGGGTAAGATAATGTACGAAGGAACTATTCTTTCAGATTACTACTACGGAGACTTTAAGTCAATTAATAAAATAGGTTTAGATGAAGTGAAGTCATTCTATAATACCTACTACTCTCCAAATGTGAGTACACTAGTTGTTTCTGGAGACATTAGCAAAGAAGATGCTTTAAGCAAACTTTCATTCTTAAAAGAATGGAAAAATACCAATGTGGTAGTACCTGCTATACCGGAACTTAAAATGCCAAGTAAAACAGTAATATACTTAGTAGATAAGCCATATGCGTCTCAGTCTACAATATATGCTGGTCACCCAGGACCTAAGTTTGATTATAAAGGAGACTATTTTAAGTCTGGAGTGATGAATTATACTCTTGGTGGTGCTTTTAATAGCAGATTAAACTTAAAACTAAGAGAAGATAAAGGATGGACTTATGGTGCTAGATCTGGTTTCTCTGGTAATAAGCAGTATGGTGTTTACAGATTCTCAGGAGAGATAAAGAAAGAAGCTACAGACAGTGCTGTTCAAGTACTAATGGAGGAAGTAATTAAATTTTCAAATACTGGAATTACTCAGGAAGAGTTAGACTTTACTAAAAGTTCTATCACACTAAGTGAGGCACTTGATTACGAAACCCCTTTTGATAAATTGAATTTCTTAAATAGTATTATTGAGAATGATTTGCCTAAAGATTACACTATACAACAAGCCGCAATGATAAAAGGTATGAGTGTGGCAGATATAAATGCTGTAGCTAAAGCACAATTAAAGCCAGATAATATGGTGATAATAGTAGTAGGACATGCTTATAAAGTGAGAGACGGACTAAACAACCTAGGTTATGGTAAGATTAAGGAAATTACTGTAGATTAGATTCTACATCAAATTAGTAGAACTAAGCGTTCGTCAATTGACGAACGCTTTTTTTGCCCCATATTTGAGCAGAGAGCTATAATCGTCTAGCTGTTTTTTGGCAAGAGCTACGGTACTATAATGCTCTTCTACTAGATTTCGACCATTCTTAAGAATGGTTTTCCAGTCAATTTCACCTTTTTTCAATTGGCTATATACATTGGCGTATTGAGACGGGGTATCTGCTATAAGTAAATGCTTGCTGGCAATATAATCGATGCCTTGTGCTCCTATTGTAGTGCTTATAACAAGCTTACCTGCTGCCATAGCTTCTAGAATTTTAAGTCGTATACCACTCCCGCTTTTTAAAGGAACTACACATACATCAAGGCTTTTTACAAATTCATATGCACTAGGCACATCATCGTTTACGATAAGGCTATCATATTTAGTAAAAGCGGGTTTGTTTATTCCTTTGCCTGCTAGATGCAGTTTATACTTGGAGTCTAGTTGTGCTAGTTTAGGGTGTATGTCTTTTATATACCAATTTACTGCTTCACTATTTGCGTGCCACTCCATAGACCCAATGTGGTACCAATCATGGATGTCTTGAGATGGCGAATACTTCCAACTGTCTAAATCTATGCCTGCAGGTATAGTGAGATACTGTACCGTAGGGTCAATTTCTTTAAACTTCTCACCGTCATCATCTGTTACCGGCACTACTATATCTACTTTTTTGAGCAGTTGTGTTTCGTATGCTTTTAGCTGCTTGGATAATTTATTTAGGTAAAGTTTCTTTAATGGGTTGGTCTCATTTTTTGCTAAGCGTTCCCATATTTCAAACTCTACATTATGCATGCGTAACGCTAATAAGCCTTTATGTAATTGATTTACTATCCCAATATATGGACCTACAAATGTTCCTTCTATCTGTACTATATCAAATTTATTTCCCTTTAGCAATGCAATGAGCTTGTCTTCAAATTCTTTGTTGTAGAATCGAGTAACATTATATGATTTATTAAGTAAAAGATGGGTTAGAGCAGGCAGCACCTTTACATCTGTGTCTATGGATACTATATCTACTTTAGCATATTTACTGAGCTCTTGGTATGCTTCTTTTAGAGGAGTGTTATGTTTTGCACCGTCTAAACAATATAAAGTGACCTCATGGCCCAGTTTGCTATATGCACGAGTATAGTTGTATATTCCAATGTTGCCACCTTCGTTTAGCGGCCAAGGAACTCTATTGGAGATTTGTAAAATTTTCATTTCTTAAACCTTTTAGGAATTAATCTTTTATAAAAATCGCGATCAAAAAGTTGAGAATCTCTACTCGCTTTATACGTTAGAAACAAGGCGAGCGGAAATAGGATAAATGTACTCATCCACATTCCAGTAAAACCTGTTAGCGTTCCCTGCTTGGCTAGTTTCTCCCCAAAGATACTAAGCACATAATATATTATAAAGAGTAGCAAGGAGATAACTAAAGGCAGTCCAAAACCTCCTTTTTTTATAATAGCACCTAGAGGAGCTCCTATAAAAAATAGGAGAATACACGAGATAGCTAAGGTGAATTTTCTATGCCATTCTACACTATACTTGGTCTGCATTTCCGTTTGTATAGCAGTGTCGTCCATATTGTTAAAACTTATTCTCTTTGCATTATTTGTGTTTTGTAATGCACGTTTGAGAGCTTCTTCTTTGCGTAGCATCAGAGATTTCTCTTTGGGATCCTCCATAACCGTTTTAGCTTCAATGGCTAGACTAAGTTTTTTAGCCCTTATTTTTGGAGTACCAATAGGACTTTTATTTGTATTTACAGCGGAATTGTCTTTTCGTTGTTTGTTTTGTTGGTAGGCAAGTAGGTATTCTAGTCGCTCCGATACTCCAGTATCTGCTATCTCTAATGAATCAGATGGGATGTAGAAGTAGGGCTCTAAATAACGATACAGGCCATCTTTTTTATTTTTAATGTACCTGTCTAATGAATCTATCCTAGTCTGAAGCTGATTAATATTCATCATGCGATGATCTTCAGAAAATCGCTCCTTATCCGTTCTATTAAAAGCCAATTCACTCAGGTCTATATTTAAATCATACTGAGAAAACTCCATTGTATTATGGGGCATTGATTTTTTGTAATTAGGATCATTTACTAATTCCTGGTATCTCCGTCCGTCCTCTAAATGAAGTTGCATAAATTGCTTATCCTCACTTATGACCATTTTGCCTTTTTTAGCAATTAGAATATTATTGTTACCACCACGATTATCATCCACGTAGATTATAACATCTGAGATACTTTGGTTGTCTTTCCCTTTCTTACCTACTCGTATAGCATATCCATCAATGTCTTTAAAGAACACATTGTCTACTATATTCATAGCAGGTTTTTTCTGTGTTACGTCATAGAGAAGAGCTCCCCAGCTTAAGTTAGCTTTGGGTATGAGTTTATTGGCCGTATAGAATGCAGATATTGATAGTAAGGCACTAATTACTAGCATTGGTCGAAATGCCTTAAACAGAGAAACCCCCGCAGATTTAATAGCTACTAGTTCGTATTGTTCAGCAAGACTACCAAACACCATAATACTAGAAAGTAGTATAGCTAATGGCAATGCCATAGGTATAAGATGTATGGCAAAGTAAAAGATAAATTCAAAAATGACGGCCAGCTCTAGCCCTTTCCCTACTAGGTCTTCTAGATATTTCCAGATAGTCTGCATAAGAAGTAGGAAGAGCGAAATAAAGAAAGTTCCTATAAATGGGCCGATAAATGACTTCACTAAAAGCTTGTATAATTTTACCTGAAGTAATATTACAAGCAGGATGACTCCAGCTAAGACTAGGGCCAAGATGGTCAAATCGGAATTAAGAATACTGTTCAATAGCTATTTTAAATAGTACTTCAAAAATAAGCACTTGTTTAAGCAAAAAGTTTATTTTCGAACGAACAATATAATTTAAGGATAAATGAAACTCAAGACACTTTCTACAGCTTGTTTATTATTATGTATTTCAATAAGTGCTTTTGCTCAACTAGATAAGGCAAGTAACAAAGCTCTTAAAAAAGCAGAAAAGTATTACAAGAAGAAAAAATATACAGAATCAGCAAAAATGCTTAAACCCGTTCTGCAAAAATATCCTACGAATGAGAATATTTGGAGCTCGTATCAAGAAGTAAATTATCAGGCTTATATTAATAACCCTGTGAATAATATGAACTTTAATATAGAGGTAACTGGAAATGATTCAGCAGCAGAAAAATCAAACTTTTTAGTAGACCAACTGCAGTATATCCTGCAGAAGCCAAAATATGACTACTATAATTCTATTTACTATACTTCTCTTAGTGTACCTTTTAATTCTAATGCGTCTATAATGCTACGCAGTCATTATGTAGATAAGCTCTATTATACTGGCGATAGTATAGATGATCAATCAACGGCTTATTTTGAGCAAGGAGAAGGAGAGTTTAGAGCCAAAAATTTTCAAAAGGCCATAGAATATTATGAGAAATCTTATGCGGCAGATACAAATAATTATAAAGCATTACTCTATTTAGGTGATTCTTATTATGCAATGGAGTATTACGGTGAAGCAGCTACTTATTTTAGACTAGCCATAGCAAAGGAACCTATGCTAAGTGAACCAAGAAAGTATCTGAGCGATGCCTTGGCAAATAAAGGTGAGGTAGAACTAGCATTAGAAACTGCCAAAGAAACACTACTCGTATATCCTGAAGAGCAAACGTTTGTTACTATCTATAACTTATTAGAAGATATAGGGGAAAAGAAGCTAGATCGTAACTGGGTGCTTAGACTAGCGAGTGTAAATAATGTTTCCGATAGATACCGAAGGGCACAGTTTTATGATGATATGATGCACTTCAGCCATTATTCAGCAGCAGTAGAAGAGGTAAGAGAGTACTATGATAACGTTGGTATACTGAAGAATGATGCACCACAGTTTTATCCAACGTATCTGGAAGTTCATAGCTTTAGAAAAATGCTAGAAGCTACCGCTGATGAAGACATAGAATCCTTAGAATATGCAAGAGAAATGGATAAGAAAGGTATGCTAGAGCCCTATCTTTTAATAGGCTTGTATAATGTAGATCTATATGATCAGTATCTACACTTTGTAGAGAATAATAAATTGGAAGCTGAGCAATTTATCAATGATTACTTGATAGTAACCCAGTAATCATTGATACTATTTTAAACTTGGGATTCTAAACTAGCAATTTTACTTAGCGTATCAGCTTTCTTTTTTTCCTCGTTAGCCACTACTTCAGGCTTAGCATTTGCCACAAATTTCTCGTTACTTAGCTTTTTTTCTATTCCTATCAAAAAACCTTTTAGTCTTTTTATTTCTCCTAGTATAGCTTCAGTATTTACCTTCTGTACAAAATCTTTGAATCCTATCTCTACCTCATCCGTTCCTATTAGAGCCTTGAAACCATTGGTTATAGAAGCACTCATAGTTTCTACATTGGCTAGTTTTTCAATAATGCCAGCAGCAGATTTATATATGGAATTGTCTTTATTATGAAGGGATATACTAGCTTCTACCTTTGGAGATATACCATTTTCGTTTCTTTTAGCTCTTATTTCAGATATTAAATCAAAAACATTGGCATGAATAGGGGTAGAGGCTGTATTAAATTTAGGCCATTCTTGTTGATTTATGAATTGACCGTCACGTTCTTCTATGTTTTGCCACAATTCTTCTGTGATAAATGGCATAAAAGGATGCAATAATTTAAGAATAGCATCAAACATGGCTATAGCAGTATCTAAATCTTGCTTAGGAATAGGGTCGCCATAGGTCGGTTTTATCATCTCCAGATACCATCCACTAAAATCATCTCTTGTGAGTTTATAAAGTTCCATCAATGCATCTGATATTCTGAAATTATCAAAATGCTGATTCACAGTCTCTGTGGTATTCGCTATCTTAAATTTCATCCAAGAGTGAGCCATATTACCGTATTTTTGGTAGTATTCGTTCTGTGTCTCGGTGATTTCTAATCCCTTGATAAGTCTAAATGAGTTCCAAAGTTTATTGCAAAAATTTCTGCCTTGCTCGCACATTGACTCATCAAACAAAATATCGTTACCAGCAGGAGCACTGAGCATAAGGCCCATTCTTACTCCATCGGTACCATACTTAGCCATTAACTCAAATGGATCTGGACTATTTCCCAGCGACTTGGACATCTTACGACGCTCCTTGTCTCTCACTATACCAGTGAAATAAACATTCTTAAATGGAATTTTACCCTCAAATGCATGTCCTGCCATTATCATACGAGCTACCCAAAAGAAAATAATATCTGGAGCTGTTACCAGGTCCGAAGTAGGGTAGTAGTAGTCTAATTCCTTCTTGCCTTCAGGTAGAAAACCATTAAAAACACTTATAGGCCATAACCAGCTACTAAACCACGTGTCTAATACATCTTCGTCTTGTCTAAGATCCGACTTGGTAAGAGATTTATCTGCAAATTGAGCTAGAGCTTCAGATGCGGTTTTGGCTATTATCACCTCACCACTAGGAGAATACCAGGCTGGTATGCGATGTCCCCACCACAATTGGCGAGAGATACACCAGTCTTTTATATTAGAAAGCCAGTGGTTGTATGTGTTTTTAAACTTAGGTGGATGAAACTCGATTTTGTCGTCCATTACATCGCTTAGTACCTCAGGATAATCTGCCATGAACTTCTGCATATTTACAAACCACTGTGCAGAAAGTCTGGGCTCTATAACCGCCTTGCTACGTTCACTTTTGCCAACCTTGTTTACTATGTCTTCAGTCTTAGTCAGTAAACCTAGTTCTTCTAGTTTTGCTGCTGCAAGTTTTCTAGCCTTGAATCTGTCTTCGCCTATGAATATGCCTGCAGCCTCACTAATAGTAGCATCAGCATTAAACACATCAATCGTTGCTAGATTATGTCGTTTACCTATTTCGTAGTCATTTATGTCATGTGCGGGAGTAACCTTTAAGCAACCTGTGCCAAATTCTAAGTCTATATAATCATCTGCAATTATTGGTACAGCTCTATCAACTAGTGGCACTATGCAGTTTTTGCCTACCAAATGCTTATATCTTTCGTCATTAGGATGCACGCATACAGCAGTGTCACCCATTATGGTTTCAGGTCTGGTAGTGGCTATCTCTATAGACTCTTCACTATCCTCTATTTGGTACTTAACATAGTATAATTTTGCGTTTTGTTCTTCGTGATTTACTTCTTCGTCACTCAGGGCTGTTTTACCTACTGGATCCCAATTAATCATGCGGGTGCCGTGATATATATAGCCTCGCTTATGCAGGTCTATAAAAGAATCTATAACTGACTCAGAAAGCTCAGGCTCCATAGTAAATCTGGTACGCTCCCAGTCACAGCTACATCCAAGCCTTTTAAGTTGCTCTAAAATAATGCCTCCATATTTCTCTTTCCAATCAAAAGCATGCTCCAAAAAATCATCACGAGAGATGTCCTCTTTACTAATACCTTGTTCTTTGAGCAGATTGACTACTTTAGTTTCTGTGGCTATAGAAGCGTGATCTGTACCTGGTATCCAACAAGCATTAAAACCGAGCATTCTTGATCTACGTACTAGAATATCTTGAATAGAATTATTCAACATATGCCCCATGTGCAATATGCCTGTTACATTAGGCGGCGGTATTACTACGGTATAGCTAGGTCTATCATCTGGTGTAGAGGAAAAAAGCTTATGGGCCATCCATTGGTCATACCATTTTTGCTCTAGTCCTTCGGGATTATACTTTGCTGAAATTTCCATTCTTCTGTGTACGTATATTATGATGCAAATAAAAAAGCCCATCGTGGTTTTACCAAGACGGGCTTTCTGTTAAGTTTTGAGTGAAGCTTATCTTTTTTCTTTTATACGTGCTCTTTTACCAGAAAGACCTCTAAGATAGAAGATACGAGCTCTTCTTACTTTACCTCTTCTGTTAACTTCTATTTTTTCTATATTAGGAGAGTGGGTAGGGAATATTCTCTCTACGCCTATACCGCTGCTTATTTTTCTAACAGTGAAAGTAGCATCCAAGCTAGTATTTCTTCTTTGAAGTACTGTGCCTTGAAAAACTTGAATTCTTTCTTTTTCACCCTCTCTAATCTTGTAATGAACAGATACATTATCCCCTGCTCCAAATTCAGGTAGGTCTGTTCTTATTTGGCTCGATTCTATTTGCTTTAATAAATCCATTGTTTTAAAACTGAGTGCAAAAGTAATAAAAAGAATAACGGGTTGTTAACATTGCATAAATAATTGTTAAGATATTTTAACGAAAAAAAAAACATACTAGATGTGTATTTGTAAATTAGTTTTACCTTTGCAGTTCTTAAAAATACGATGTACGCAATAGTAGATATAGCAGGGAAGCAGTTTAAGGTAGAAAACGACCAGAAATTGTACGTTCATAGATTAGCCGCAGACGAGGGGAATTCAGTGAATTTTGATAACGTAATGTTAGTAGATGATGCAGGAAAAGTGACCGTAGGTGCCCCAAGCATAAAAGGAGCAACTGTGAAAGCGAAAGTTCTTCAACATCTCAAAGGAGATAAAGTAATCGTTTTCAAGAAAAAAAGAAGAAAAGGATATAAAGTAAGAAATGGTCACAGACAGTATCTTACACAAATTCAAATTGAAAGTATAAAAGGATAATACAATGGCACACAAAAAAGGAGCAGGTAGTAGTAAGAACGGTAGAGAGTCGGAAAGTAAACGACTTGGCGTCAAAATATTTGGCGGTCAAGAATGTATCGCTGGTAATATCATTGTAAGACAAAGAGGAACTACGCATCATCCAGGTGATAATGTAGGAATTGGTAAAGACCATACCTTATTTGCCTTAATAGATGGTAAAGTAGAATTTAAGAAAAAAGCAAACAAACGCTCGTTCGTGAGCATTGTGAACTAGAGAATTGGGCCGTTAAGCTCAATTCTTTAGAGTTTTATAATCAATTGAGAAGATTACGGCAAGGAGATTTTCTTTTAATGACAATAATTTTATTTATATTTGTAAATATAGAAAAGTCAATCACCACTGTTAGTATAGAGCTAACAACATAGATTAAAGAACTTGGGCGTTCTAGCCCAAGATTTAGAGTTTTCATAGTCAATTGAGAAGGCTTCCGCAAGGAGGCCTTCTCTTATTTATAATAACTTGTGTTTTGGCATTAGGATAACAGGTAAGCACCGTCAAAGACTATTCTCGGAATAGGTAAAGTGAAATTATTTTAAATTTTAATCTTAGGATAGAATGAAATAATCGAGCTACACAATTATAGCCCTACTTCAAAGAATTTCTTAAAGGAATATTTTACTTCCGACTCGAATCATTGTACTGCCATTTACTATTGCCACTAGATAGTCGCTGCTCATTCCCATACTTAGTATATCAAAATTGTATTCAGTAGCATACATATCGTATGTGGCTTTTAGAGCTGTAAATTCAGATGTAACTTGATTGTTATCTTGCGTATTTGTAGACATCCCCATTAATCCTTTGCATCGTACATTATTAAGGGAAGAGTATTCTTCATTTTCTAAAATACCTTTGAGCTCATAATCTGATAAACCAAATTTAGTATCTTCTTGTGCTATATGCATTTGAAACAAGAAATCTATAACTCTATCTGATTTTTCAGCTTCTTTATCTATTGTTTTTAGCAGTTTTAGACTATCTACTGAGTGTATGAGGTGTACGAATGGTGCTATGTACCTCACTTTATTTGTTTGTAAGTGACCTATAACATGCCAATTTATATCTTTAGGCAGTGTTTCATACTTATCTACTAGTTCCTGCACCCTGTTTTCACCAAAGTGTCTATGTCCGCAGGAGTATACTTTTTCTAGTTCTTCTAAACTCCGATATTTAGAAACTACAACTAATTGTGTATTTCCTATCTCTTCCTCTATTTCTTGAATATTTTTGCATACCGAATGATTCATAACTTGAGAACAAAAATACTTTTATTGTGGTTTGTAATAGCTATAGCATCTTGTACACAAAAAGCTAATTTACCAAATGGTATTTTGACAGAAGACGAAATGATAGCTGTAATAACAGATATACAACTATTAGAGGCTGCCCAAAGTGAGGTGAATATGCCTTTGGAAACTCAAAGTGCCATGCGAGATACTAACTATCTTATGGTGTTTAATAAGTATAGCACTACAGCTGTACAGTTTGATAGTAGTATGCGGGTATACACGAAGCATCCAAATTTAATGGGTGCTATCTTAGAAAATGTAAGTACGCGTATAAGCGATTATAATTAATGTTTTATCCTAAGAGTATAGCTACTAAATTAGGTTTTGATTTAGTATTAGACGCAGCAAAAGCACACTGTGCTACATCTCTAGGTTTAGCACATTTTGAAAGGCTAAAGTGTAGTACAGATTTGGATCAAGTGAATCTTTGGCTCACCCAAACGGCTGAGATTATGGAGATTATAGGTGGTGGAGATCTGCCATTAAATCTAGAATTAGACTTTAACCTACACTATAGCAAAGCTAAAATAGAAGGTTTCTTTTATGAGGTAGAGACTATTCGGCAAATAGCGGATGTCGTATCTGCTTTACAAGATGTACTAGCATATATAGATAAAACGCAAGAGAAATACCCAAAGTTAGTTTCTTTATTTATAGGGGTCAATGTAGATTTCGATATTTTAGATGATGTCAATAGAATAATAAGCAAAGATGGGAAGATAAAATCCTCTGCTAGTCCTGCTCTGGCTAAGATTATTAATGCTATAGGTAAGGCAGAAAAAAATATTCTTTCTAGTTCTAATACCCTTTTTAATAAAGCAAAGGATAGTGGTTTGTTAGGGGATACAGAGATTGGTATAAAAAATGGGCGAATGGTACTACCTGTATTATCCGAATATAAAAGAAAGGTAAAGGGAGTCCTTATAGATCAATCAAATACAGGGAAAATATCCTACATAGAGCCGCTAGAACTGGTGTCGCTAAATAATGAACTATCTGAGCTTCATATTAAAAAAAGACAAGAGATAGTAAATATCCTTAAAAAACTCACAGCTAAGATTGTTCTAAGTCTGGATGACATCAGGCGAGGAATCGTAAAACTATCTGTATATGATTTTATACGTGCAAAAGCACGACTAGCAAGCGAATGGAGATGCATATATCCTAATATAGGAAGGCAAACTAACGTTACCAAAGCCAAGCATCCACTCTTAGAGCAGCGGCTTAGGCAAGAAACAAAGGAGATCGTACCAATAGACTATAATTTTAACGATGAGCAAAAACTGATTGTTATTTCTGGTCCAAATGCTGGAGGGAAATCAGTTTCACTAAAAACCGTGGGATTATTACAGTATATGCTGCAGTCTGGTTTTTTAGTTCCTTGTGATTCTACAAGTATTTTTAGGGTTTATCAAAAAATTTTTATTGACATAGGAGATGACCAAAGTATAGAGTCTGATCTAAGTACATACAGTTCGCACCTAAAGTCTGCTAAGCATATTATCAATTTTTGTGATAGCGAAACTATGATTTTGATGGATGAAATAGGTACAGGAACGGACCCCATGTTTGGGGGGCCTATGGCTGAGGCTATTTTGGAAGTGATACACCAAAAGGAGGCTCAAGGTATTATAACGACTCACTTTAGTAACATAAAAGCAAAAGCGGATAAGCTAGATGGCGTAGTAAATGCGGCTATGCTATTTGATATAGATAAACTGCAGCCTATGTATAAATTACAAATAGGCCAACCAGGAAGCTCATTTGCTTACGAGGTAGCTGCAAACATAGGATTGAATAAGAAATTAATAAAGAGAGCCAAAGCACTAACCAATACAAAACAATATGACCTGGATGCTCTGCTGGCAGAGGTTCAGTCTGAGCAAGAAAAGGTAAGGTCTGAACAAATAGACTTGAATAAAAGGCTGATTGAAGCTCAATTAATAGAGCGAGAATACAAGGCATTAAAACAAGAAATAGAGATCAAAAAAAAGGATATACTAGAGCAAGCAAATTATCAGGCTCAAGGCATTATAGAAAATGCTAACAAAGAAATAGAGAAAACTATTCGACTTATAAAGGAGTCTAATGCCGATAAAAGTAAAACTCAGAAAGCTCGAAAGGCCTTAGGAAGTAATCTCGAAAGTAAAGAAGTTAGAATAGAGAAAGAGAAACCAGAATTTAAGGTAGGGGACAAGGTGCAGATAGAGGATACTAACTCCATAGGCGAAATAGTAGAAATAAAGAAGAATAAGGCCACACTACAAATGGGCTCTATCACCACTAAAACTAATATTAGTAAACTAGACCACGTAGGCAGACAAACAGAAAAAGTTGTAAAAAAGCATATAGGTGTCAAGTCCTATATGGACAAGCAGTTTAGTTTTAAAGCAGAAAAAGATGTACGCGGAATGAGAACCTATGATGCACTACAGGAGATAGATTCTTGGATAGATAGTGCTATTATACTCGGGATTAACTCGTTACGAGTGTTGCATGGCAAAGGAAATGGAATTCTAAAAAATGAAATTAGAAGACATTTAAAAACCAATAGTACTATTAAATCTATTCGATATGAACGGGTAGAATTAGGAGGTGAAGGTATAAGTATCATCGAACTAATATAGTGCCGATAATTACTTTTACTTGGCCATTGATTTATATTAGAATGGCGACCTAAATAATACTAATATTTTTTGCTATTGCTGCAGAGCCTTTATATCTAAGACTACTAGATTTTATTTATTCTATGTTAGACTTAAATAGCATCGTGTAACATTTGCTCCATCAGAACCTATTGAATACTAATTGAGATTATTCTTTGAGCTGAGTCCAATTATAATGAATAATTTTAGTGACCTTTGTGCTCACTAATTACAACTAACTATTAGCTTAAAATAATGAAGCAACTGTTCAGACACGGAGATACCA
>Ga0115006_10000627_pt1 | contig 19752 bp, 23 predicted proteins | sample ArcOceMetagenome_3_FD_88943 | JGI IMG/M metagenome (GOLD analysis project Ga0115006, IMG submission 88943) | Marine eukaryotic phytoplankton communities from Arctic Ocean - Arctic Ocean- Svalbard ARC20M Metagenome | ecosystem: Environmental > Aquatic > Marine > Oceanic | place: Arctic Ocean...
AGAGAAATGCAACTATTCCTTCAAGTGAGAGAAATGCAACTATTCCTTCAAGTGAGAGAAATGCAACTATTCCTTCAAGTGAGAGAAATGCAACTATTCCTTCAAGTGAGAGAAATGCAACTAATCCTTCAAATGAGAGAAATGCAACTATTCCTTCAAGTGAGAGAAATGCAACTAATCCTTCAAATGATTCGGTACGTGTTCCCATCCCCCCCGCACGTGAAAAAGGGGTATCTGCTTCTGAGAAACGTAAGAGAAATGGTGAAGATTCCGCTGAGGAACGTCGTGCGAAACGTAATAAAAAGGCAACAACTGTACAGCCAAGAAGATCTGACCGCCTAAAGAAAAAGAAAGGATTGCGGAATAGTAACAAAAGATAATATCGGCAGGGTTTGAACCTGCGCGCACTGGTGTGCAGTAGAACTTGAGTCTACCCCCTTAGACCACTCGGGCACGATATCGTCAATGTAAACGGAAAAAAAGAACTAGGATGTTGATTCAAATCATCATATATTATACAATATGTAAAGCTTTAAATACTAATGATGTGAGTTAGATGATTCTTTTCAATTTATTTTCAAATAGATTCACTTTAATACTTGTGTGGTCTGTAAATGTTTCACTTGCGTTTTTCACTGTTTTTTTACGTGGTGGCGGTGGCGGTGTATTCGGTTTGGTATTGTTCGTAAAAATACACTTCGATGGTGTTTTCAAATGGGTTTCAATCATGTTTGTGAGCGATAAGGATAATCTGGGCTAACTTACCAAATGTTTTATCAATTTTTTTATTAAATTTTAGAAAAATTAAAAAATGAAAGTATGTCATAAATAGCATTCATGAATACAACCAGTGACGATTATAATATATCTTTGGCTGATATAAAGATATTAAAAGTGTTGAAAGATTTCGGCTCTGTCAAAATATATAAAGCATTATGGAAAGAACAACTAGTGTGTATAAAAGAAATACAAAACTCTTGTTATTTAAAAAAAACAACTTGCGTTGACAATGAATTGAAGATCTTGTCAAAAACGATCCATCCGAAAATAGTTCAGTTTTTGGGAGCAAGAAAAAAACGAAATACAACAACTATATTGTTTGAATATATGGAAATGGGTGATTTACAAGACTATATTATGGATGATAGGGTACAACTGGATGAGAATAGCAAGTTTAAGTTGATGTATGATATCTCACTCGGCATCCATTATCTTCATCACAGGAAACCACACACAATCATTCATCGTGATTTAAAACCCGCAAATATACTTGTCAATAAATACGGGTGCCCAAAAATATGCGATTTTGGATTGTCCAAATTAATAGAGCATTCAGTATCGAGAACACATACTAAACATTCTGGCGAAAAAGGGACCTATATTTGGATGTCGCCCGAGGTTCTCGATCACAAAACATACGATTCAGCGTCAGATATTTATTCACTGGGATTGATCTTTTATTTCATTTGGACGTCAAAAATACCATTTCATAGCTTTAAAATGAATACGATTCAGATCATGTTCGCGAAACATCAAAACACGCTTACAGTTGAACAAACAGGCAATGTATTTCTAGATCAATTAATTAGTAGTTGTGTTTCTTTTGATCCATTAAGACGACCCAACACGATAGATATTGTATCGGTATTGAGAGGCTTATATGCTGAAGACAAAAATATAGTTTAAAATTAAAAGCGATGAAACGATTTCAGATTGCATTCATATTGGTCATTGTTTTGATCATGAAATTTTTAACCGATGAGCATGATTGGGGAGTCGTAGGCAAAAAACTATCAATTATCGATTATATATACATTACATTCTCAAACGTTTCAACAGTGGGTTACGGTGATTATTTGCCTGTTACTACGAAATCCAGATTCATTATTTCTACAATTCATATAGTCATATTGTTGAACTTGGCTACACTTTTCTTCAACCCGAACGAAATTCTCGCACGATTATTTAAAGTGATATTAATCGAAATCGTATTTTTAACCATTTTCATATTCTTTACAGATAAAAGTGAATGGTATTTCAATCGTGAAGGTGATTCGAATAGTGTGGGTACTATGATATACTTTATTCAAACCACATTAACAACCTGTGGATACGGTGATATCTATCCGGTTACAAATAAAACTAAATTATTAGCAATAATGATGCAAACGTTGATCATATTAAATATAATATAAGTTAATAAAACCATGGATCATATCCGTTTTTTTATCGTATTATTTATAGCCTTCTTTTCTTTTCGCTATTATTTAAAGAATTATTTGACGGACAGTCCGTCGAATCTCAAAGATGCAATCATTATTTCAATATGCTACGCTGTAGCAGGCGTTTTTGTGAAAATTGTACAATAGATTTCTAAAAAAGCATTTAAAAATAAATCGAATGATAATAGTATGAAGTATGAATATACTTGATCATTGAACTCGTGTAACTCAGTTGGTTAGAGTGCTGGTCTTATGAGCCGGAAGCCATGGGTTCAAGTCCCATCACGAGTACATTTTTTTATGTAATATATAGCGTTGTTTTAACAATACAATATACTACTTTTATTCAATGAGATACATGGTATCTAACTGTCTTTGTTTTTCTAGATGGGATATCAACTTATCCACATTATCGCAAAATTGCGAAGTGGTGCCGTTGTTTGGAAGGATATAATTGTAGGTCATTTTTGTGTGCTCGTTTTCACTTTCGTCTGTGTATAACGTTTGAATCTTAACAGACGATCGTAATACTTTCACAATACAGATGGTTTCGTTTGGGAAGGCATCCATGATGTATTCATATTCGTGTATGAATCTTAAATCAGAAATTACGATCGGGCAATTGTTAGTTCGACTAGATCGAATATCATTTACCATTAATTTGCTCCAGAAATTGCGTTGAATCCCAGGTAGAAGTTCTTGAATTTTAAATTGAAACATATCGGTTCCAACGAACTTCATCGCGGTTCGTGGAGAAATCTTCCATCTATCGTCAATTTCATCTTTAAGATTGCTTTCGACTTGTTCATATGTAAATCCAAACATTTTCATAAGCATTTGTTTCAAATGGTGCGATACTTTGTGATGTTGAAATGCGTGTTTGGATACCAAATGATTCGCAAGAGTGTCTTTGCCCGAACCTTTATATCCACATATTAACAGAATCATGTTTTATTGAATGTACTGTTATCATAACATATAAATCGTTTTTTAAATGTTGGTGCAGGGTAAATTCTTAGGTAACTTCATCCAATGGTCGTGTGTGTCGTCGAGTATCTTTATGGTGTCGTTTATGGAGAGCAGCGATTCGTCATATCCAAAATAGGTTGGGGGATTTGAATTCGGTTTATAGGCTCGAAACCATTCTTTGATTTCGTTAATCTCATTCATGTCCAAATACTTACGAACGTCTGTATCTGTATTGATTTTGAAAGCATTGGTTTGTTTGCTATCTATGGCAATAACTTTGTAATCAACCTCGTTGTTATCAATCATAGCATAAGCCCCTATTACCTTTACGTCGAGTACTGTTCCAACGGAATACACCTCGTCACCGAGTATCACAACATCGACCGGATCGTTGTCACCCGACAAGTTGTTCAAAGATTTGATTTTAATATTTGGATCCTCCCAAGTTTGTGGAATAAATCCATAGTTCCACTTAATTGGGAATGGAAAGGTGCGTATGCTATTATCTTTATTCGTATCATGAGTAATCGGATTGTTTTTTATATGTTTGGACATCTCCAGTTTGTGCATTGAATCCTTTGGTATTTCTACCACACAGCGGAATTCGTTTGTGTTGTCGGTTCCAGTCTTAAACGGGATATCGCTCCAAGGTGATATTATTTCCATTTTTTCATTTTTAAAATACAATTTGTAATCAAGTGTGTATTCTTGTCCTATTTTCGTCTTCGAATACAATTCCGATGAACGCAACATACGTAGTTACCTACATTAACAAAATAAATCTTTAAACACATCAAGCAGAACACTGTTATAATTTGAAAGCTCTATTAATGTATTTTCAGATGTAACAACAGTTGAATGTATTGTGTTTGAAAAGGTTTATTAAAGGTGTACGCTGATATAAACCATGGAAATACTATCAAATTACCTGATTATTGACAGTAACGATAGAAATAAAAAGATTCATCCAAATCCAGATTCATATACAGTTCAACTTAACGACATTTTAAAGAACGTGACATACATCAAACTGGTTTACGCAGTATACAATAAACAGGGGAAAAACATGTACGTGAATTTACACATCGAAGAGTTTTCCCCGAATGCTATATCGAATAACCAATATATAAAAGACTCATTCACACAGCTACCGCTCATAGATTATATTACGGAATACAAAAACGATGTATATGAATCTGATAAACGATTACTTAATAATCCGATCTCGAAACTGAGCAAACTCACTATTAAATTTATAGATAATGATGGGCAACTTTATAGTGTGGGGGAACATATGATGAAATTTCGAATCGAATATTACAATCACAACGAAGTACCAGAAATACACCTAAATAAAAGAAATACTCAAATGATATCACATTTGAACAAAATTGGACTTTCTACCCAGATTTTCACAAAAGATGATCTCAAGGAGGCTTTGAAAAAAAGAGTAAAAGAGTTTTCAGGAAACGAAGAAGTTATGAGAGACCTAAAAAAAGCGTATATATTTTTGAAAGAAAGAACTACTCATATTCTTCCCAATCGAGGCTGAACTGAACCTCGGCATCAGAATTTACATAATATAACATCAATGAATATACATCAGATACTCCAGTTATGCTACTTGTGATGTATTCAATGGATTTGGTATTTATTGAAGTAACCTTATCATTTGTAATGTATCCTGATGCCACAGTTTCTCCAGGGTCAGTATCATCTATCGTGAAATAGTCTGTATATAGTATATTATTATTGTCAGTATCAATTGAGAACGAAGATGTTTCAGTGTATTGTATTGATGCTTTTGAATGTGAAACATATACTAATGTCGGATCCGTAGAAATATATGTTTCATCAGTAAGATTAAAATTTTCTATTTCCTTTATTGTACCGTTTTTAATCAACTTCCATTTCACAATACTGTTATTTTGGCTGCTGTTAAATAAGTTAATATTTGAAATCTTTACTTTGTTCTTTATATATCTATCGTCTAGTTTTATCGAAAAAAGCATATTTTTCCTAGAAGAACTATTTAAATGTTTAACTCCATCTGGACAGAAGCTTTGCATATACGCTTTCGAAAAATGTTTTTCGTTTGAATACACTACACCGTTCCCCTGTAGCATATGCCTTGTGGATCCGCCATTCGTTTGCATTTCCCAGCGAATAGGAAGTTTTGCATTTAGATTGAAATCTTTCATAATACCAGTGCGTTCGTCTTCTTCATGTACAGTGACAACTACACCATTTGTTATCACACCGAATTGAATTGTTGAGTTGGGTATGTTTGTATATTTGAACACAAAGGTATTCATTTCTGTCGGGTCAAATACGTATCCGCTACCATTCCCATCCATTTTATCTTTGTTCCAATCACTTTGAAAAACTCGTTTTTCAACAACTACGTCTCCATCCGAATTATAATATTTAAGAACAATGGCACATGTGACCTCGTCTGTGCCAGGATGAGCATTGTATTCAAAGAACATCCCCGTTCCATATTTATCGTTGTTTTGGTCATCAAATAGTCCTATACGTGTTATGCATTTAGTTTCATCAGTTATCGATTCAATACTATTAATTAGTTTTCCACACACCAAAGTTATATTTGTCTTACCAGTCGATATGCAAATATGTTCGCGACTCTGTCTAACAGAGGTATAGTCACCATCTGTACTCGGAACTCTGATTTCCACCATGTGTTCGTGTTCTATATAGTTCATCCAATCTTCAGTTGGCTTCTCTTCCTCAATCTCATTTACGCACCGAGAGTCAATGTATTTACTATTTTCGTCCGATGCCATTGATAGTTCGAAAACCGCGTCTGATTTTTCGAGATCGTTAATTAAGTCAGACATCCATCCACTGCTGATCATTGACAACAACTCTGTCAAGATTTCTTCAAGATCACCTATAGGACTTGCAATTTCTGAAGTTTTGAAGTACTTTATAAATGAATCATTCTTAATAAAAAAAGAATGTGCATTATCTTGCTGAATAACTATATTTGATTTTGAAACGAATGAGTTTGTACCTGTTTGTGTATTGCGAATTTTCAAAAAGTCGTGTAAGTTTTCGAAATGATAAAACGCGTCAGCCATTTTATACGATTGTATATAATTACAAAGAATATGAAATTAAAACCCAAAGTGTGTGTTTATTTCACTGATATTTTCATTTAATTAAATCAAAACGAGTATCATATCATAACAAACAATGATATTCTCTGATGGAAAAGAAGACGAATGAACTTTTACCGAACCTAGTATTCCAAATTGGAAAATTCAAAACGTTCTTCATGACAAAGCCCGAACCAAAACCGTTTGATGCGTCTTTTCAGAGATCTCTCATCGACTAAAATAGAAAACAAAGATTCACGAATTTCAGCGTCGTCTTTGTCAGGAAAAATTGAATGGAATCTTTCATTTACAGATGTCAATAACGGCGTGTAACCATTCATGTAATACAATAGATTGTTTTCCAACCAATGTAAATGTCGATTTTCTTCTTTACCAAAATGTGTCGCATATACCTGAATCAAATGGTTCAAGTGATAATTTGAATGTATATCTTTTAATAATTCATTATCGATTGCATGATGTTTCCTCAAAGAAATAACGTCTTCATATATTTTCATCTGCAAGTCGTATGGAAGACCTCTGATATCTTCGAACATGACTAATATATTCTTGAAAACACATTTTGTATAAATAATTTAAACTTTTTTTTGAAAATATATTTTCTCGCCGAAACCTTATTTTTCACTTGTTTCAAACAAAAATCTATATGTATTAAACATTCATGTAATGATTGATATGCTCGACGAACACCTTGTTCATAAGATAGCATCCTTTTTGATCGATGAAGATATTCATGATTTATCTATCAGTTGCAAATATTTGTATAGTTTATTATATAACAGGGAATATCATATCAAGCATATCAAAAATACGAGAAAGCTAGTATCCAATAAAAACAACATACACAATCTAATTCGAAAAGTGAAGGATAGTTTAATAGTTAAGGGTACGTGTTCTTTGTGTCATTCCAGGAAACTGCTCCACCTCAATACTTTGCCAGGGAGTAGTTATGCGACCTTAAATAACAGCGATTTTGTGTGTATTGATGATTGCAAATTTGCCTGCTTGTTATGCAATAACGAAATAAAGATAATTCAAACTGAATGTATTGTCGAACCAGTTTTATGTCCAAATTGTTTCAAATATTTCAGTATATATTAATAGCCTGTAATTAATAGCCTATGTGCTTTCAAACGTTTTTTTACACACATCAACAACCAACATTTTCGAATGAGTACCATCATTTTCGTGACTTGAATTTCACTGTAGATTAAGAATGTTTCAAAATTGATGTTGTGTATGTATTCATTATCTTGATTGAACAAACATATCACATTGTCGGTCACATTCGACTCGAATGTGAAGCTTTCGTCGTTTAGAATCCATACCAAGTAATAGGCCAACAATGATACATTCGTGTATCGTACATGAATATACATGGACTGATTTATTTGTGTTTTTTTCAATATATTAAATAATAATCCAGCATGAGTCGTAACTTCTTCCATTAGGTCGGTAGATATGGTCCTAGGCTGTCTCAATTTTATGACCAAATGATGAATCTTTTCTTGTATATCGGTAGGTAACGTATTGATCAATAGATCCATATGTGTTTTGTTGAATATTAATATTTACCATCACATAATACTTATATCAATACACTTTACTAACGCATTTGTGTGGTATCCGTGAATATCATGACAAAAATCTTAAACTTTGTAACAAATCATATTTGAAAATATTAATTTCAAAAATAAATTGAACAAATAATCTCCCCCCCACCCTCATTGCGTTGCGTTGCGTTGCGTTGCGCATTTAAAAGGATTGTTTGTTATCTAAATAAACTCATTATTATGTACAAATGCAATCATTGCACCTACTGTACGACACGAATCTTCGATTTGCGTCGTCATGGAAAACGTAAAACGCCATGTAAAACGACCCTAACTGAATCAATTACAGGCAATGGTGCTCAACAAAACGGCAATGGTGGTCAACAAAACGGTCATGGTGCTCAACAAAACGGCAATGGTGCTCAACAAAACGGCAATGGTGCTCAACAAAACGGCAATGGTGCTCAACAAAACGGCAATGGTGCTCAACAAAACGGCAATGTATTTACATATTGTACTAATTGTAAAACTAAACTATCTTCCAAACAATCATATGATAGACACCAAGCTGTTTGTCGTGGTGTAGAAAAGAATGTGTGCATAATCTGTTTAAAGGTTTTTAGTTCCCGACAAAGTAGAACACAACATATGCGAACAGTAAAGTGTTTCAAACCTATTGTACCAGTAGGTTCTCCGTCGAAGCAAACAGTAATGAATCAGAAAGCATCAATAATAAATAACACTGTTGATAATTCAAAAACCTTAAACATTACATTGAATTTCGGGGAAGAAGCTTTGGAAAAGATGTGTAATGAACCTGAGTATCTGACACGAATGGAACAATTGGTGCGGTTAGGTAAATACGCTCTACCACAGCATATTTCCGACATCTATTTTAACGATTCGTTTCCTTTGAACAATACGATTCAAAAAACTCGCCACAAAGACAAATTTGTGAAAATAAAAACCGGTGACAACGAGTGGAATTTGAGAGCGATGGACGATGTGTATAAAACTCTCACGGACCGCATGGAGAGCTACATGACCCCGTACTTTGCGTACATGGAACACCAAATGGAACGAGTGTATGATGAAGACCGTGTCAAATTCAAACAGATGACTAAAAACATACGTGAGTTCGGTCACAAAGTGTTGTGGTTGGATTGGAAATGTGATGATATACGACAAATCGGCGTAGAGTTGAAAGAACCCTATTGTGAAAACGAACGGCAACGCCGTATTCAAGAAATGAAAAATATGCTTTTGGAGCATATTTATGACAAAACGAGAGAGTTGTTATCATTGTAAGTTACTAGTCAAATCAAGTTATATAATTCAGTGGTTCAATATATAACAAAGTGGTTCAATTATACTTATTATCTTCTTTGTTCATGCGTTTCATCCGATAAAAAAAGCAAATTTCGTCAAAAACCATATCACGGTCCATTTCACCCAATACTTCATACAAAATATCCTCGTCTTTGAAATATTGGGACATATCTATGATATCTTGATACAAATGTATGGTCGAACTTTTGTCGCGTTGGATGAAAAATGCAGATTGTATTTTCTTACGATATAACATTTTATCAAAGTCATATTTTGCATGGATGTGTTTTTTCCTCCCAAATTTGTCGTTATTTGGCGGTTGAATGGAATTCTTGCAACTTAATGTAATAATCATTTTGTACTTTGTATTCAATACATGAAGGAAAATCTTTAAATATGAGTTGAAAATAATTTCGGGGGTCACTTCCCTGAGATTAAGAATTCCTTTCATAGAGTAACAAATATGCATCGTTATTTATATTGAAATCTTTATCGTTCATCTTCACTATGTCCATATCGTCAATAAATGTTTTCTCATCGTCATTATCAAACAGCATAGTAGTGTAATGACCATTGTATGGATTTCCGTGATGCAATGCCACGGATTTCAGGGAATAGGTGGATTCAGTTTCGGTGTCAAAATAAAAATACTTGGACATATCGAGAAGTTTGTCGATTTTAATATCTTGTTCATTTTTCACGACTTTGTTATTTTCGAAAGAAAATCGTTTCAAGCAAATCGCCAATATCTTCGGTGTTCGGATGATGTACGAAGTTTTTTGCGAATTGTTGCGCATATTGCATTTATCACATTTCCAGTCATCAATGACTAAAGGTGTAAAATGGTCCTCTACACCGTCCTTAACACTATGAATTGAATTGGATATATCTATCGATATGATGCTCGTTGTTTCATAATTATGTAATTTATGGCCACAGTCTTTGCATTGTATTTTTATGAGATGTTGAGAAAACAAAACATCACAAATCTCAGAATATTTATTGTACCAATGTGCATCGCTATTGTATTTGATGATCGCTGACGTCGTTTTCGTCGTCGGTTTTCGAACCGGTACGACTCGTTTGAAATATTCAAAATATACGTCGATGAATAAAACAATAAATTCGTGAATATCATTTTCCTCATTGATATCGATCATGGGAATATGTTTGTGTAATAGTTTTAAAAAGTGAATGTACGATCTATGCTTATTTTTCTTCGAAGACTCCTGATCCGTAAATGTATGATGTAACTCATTTAACGACATAAGATCAGGATCTAATGTGTTCAAAAACTGAACAAAGTGTTCATTGTGAAATAAACATTGCAAACTCGTATTCAAATAGCACGTGTATCCGATGTTAGGCAAGCCGAATTTCATTATCATGTATACTTCTAAAATCGATTCATATTCATAAATAGTAATAATACAAATTTCTAATTTTTATGTTAAGAATTTCATATTCAAACCCATGCTTTGAACTTCTTGTCGCAATAGTTTCATAGAATAAGGTATTTGTAAGGTGGTTAAATGTTCGTCTGTGACGTCAATCTCTTTCTCGTACTGCAAATCATCCCCCGTGGTTTTATTAATTTGGAGCAAGTCTTTGTCTGATCTTTCCATCATACTTTCTTTGATGAAACTTGAAATACCATGTCCTAGAATGGCATTGGTTTCCATTTCACCAATGCGTAACCCACCACCGTTAGCTCTACCTTGTGTAGGCTGTCTAGTCATTAGTTCTCGCGGACCTCTGTCCCTGTAATTGATTTTGTCTTTGACCATATGTTTCAATCTGTAATAGAAAGTTGGACCGAAGAATATTTCAGTTTGAATTTGTTCTCCGGTGAATCCATTGTACATAATTTCATCCCCATGTCGATGATGCGCGAACTTGTCACCTAAAGCGTCATAATAAGACTGTATATCATGGTTTTCAAAGATGGTTCCGTCTATATACTCACCACTATAACAGCATAATTTTGATAGAACAGATTCTATCAAATGTCCAATTGTCATTCGACTTGGAAACGCATGCGGATTCACAATAATATCTGGAACAATCCCGTCTTTAGTGTATGGCATATCCTGTTGATCTAAAATCATCCCACACACACCTTTTTGCCCGTGACTACTTGCCATTTTATCACCAAGCTCAGGTATTCGAAACTTGCGAATACGGGCTTTCATATATTGGGTGTTATCTTTCGTATAGGTAAGTACTTTATCAATTGTTCCGTTGATGGTTTTATCACCTACTAATGATTTATCTTTGTATTGGAATTGTTTCACATTATCTGCGAAAATATCATCGTCTTGTGCGTCGATATCTTTCGCGGTTACATGAACTTTGCCCAAATAAACATCGTCATCTTCAATAAATTCATTCACGATAGGTATTCCGAACTCGTCTATTTTAGACCAATTTGCGAATTTATGCTTGAAGTGCGGATCTTGTTTTTTAATCTCTGTAGGGTTTTTGAAGATAACTTTTTCTTCTGTATATTCGTTCGATGTTTCCGTTTCTACGATAGATTTGAAAGAACTTACGTTAAACATACCGCGTTGAATCGAACTTCGATTTACAATAATTGAATCTTCTTGATTGTAACCCGTATAGGTTGCTACAGCAACGATGAGATTTTCTCCGTTGGGCATATTATTTTTAAACGCATACTTCGCCATCTTAGTAGTGATTAGATTTCGTTGTGGATAGTGTAGAAGATACGAAGCGGTGTCTATGCGGTGATTGTAATTTAGAGCATAAATACCTAACGCTTGTTTCCCCTGCTGTCCAGAGAACACATTTCGCGGTGCCTGGTTATGATTCGCAAAAGGAATTGTGTTTGTGTACATACTCAAAGATAAACAAGGGTGAATTTCCATATGCGTATGTCTTTCATTCAAATCTTTTTCAAGCATGGAAATGTAAAGTGAGTTTGTTTCATAACAATCAATATATTCAATACCCGTTTCAGGGTTAGATTTTTTCATGTCGAAAGTATAATCTAACGTGTATCCATTGACCAGTTTAGTCCATGACGTGTTCGCGCTAGATTGTGTGTTAAACATGTGTTTATGTACTATCAACGGTCGCACACACCTTCCCGCGTCAGAGAATAACACAATCATATTTTCAACTATTTTCCAGGAAATGGATATGAATGCATTCAAAATTCCTTTCCTGCGATAAGATAATAGAGTTTCGTACAACTCTTTCGGGTCGTCGTGTAAGCCTACCCAGTTGTTATTCAACATTACCTTGCATTTGTTCTTTGTCATATTTGGAGTCACCCATTTTAAAGCTACCATATCCAATTTGCTCAAACATTCAAACACGTCGTCAGCATTCGATTCTAATGTGATTTCACAACTTGCAGCCATATGTTTCAAAAGACCAATATTGCCACCATCGGGTGATTCAATGGGACACATCATCCCCCATTGCGCGGCGTCTAAACGATGAGGTTCGACTAATTTTATGGAGCGGTCTATCGGTGTATTCACACGTCGCAAGTGGGATACATATCCTATATACGACAGACGACTTACGTCTTGAACGATACCCTGTTCCGACGGATCGCCCGTTAATCCCCAATTACCCTTCATCGACTTGTACATACCTTCAGAAATGATGAATGATTTGAAAATTGCACTGATATTTCCGTCGTGAATCAGCTGTGTAACATTAGAACTACTACTTGTATTGTATTCCTGTTCCACCGTATGCATCACGGCGTTCCTGAATTTGTTGTAAAAATCTCTGAATATATTCCCAAGTTCTATTCCACTAGTGTCTACGCGTTTAAACATGTAATTATCGCGTTTGTTCTCCGGATACTTGCCTATTGTTGTCAGAATCAATTCTTTGACTAAAAACCCTAGGTACAGTGCTTTTTCGTTGAAATCGTGCCCAATGTTTGGAAATAAATCATTCATTAACACATATCTAACATAATCAACCTTGGGAAATTTCACATAAGATGTTAAATACTTTAGCGCGTCTTGTTGAGTATATATCGGTTTATCAGAATATTTGGTGTGTGATGCATCCACAATCGATTTCACCAAATAGTTGTGCAAATGTGGATCGTCGAATGAGATATGATTTAAAATATCTTTATCCGATTCGATTCCTAGAGCTCTAAAGATTACGAAGATAGGAATCTTACCCAGATTTATATTCATGATATTCATTTTTATCGAAAATTCGTTTGACAATTGTTTGTTTTCTGTTTCTGATGCTTCGTCATCGGCAGGGTCACCCCCTTCGTCCACTGGGGCGTCCACACCAACGTTCTTCGGAAAATCGTTACACACCCAAAAATAGACCGCTTTGGGAAACAAACTATTTGAATAGGAAGTCGACCGAATCAAAGCTTCCAAACGATATAAATCCGGGTTCGACGATTTATTGATGAACAGTTTATTGGTTGCAATACGTTCTTGACTTATAATAACCTTTTCCTTACCATCTACGATGAAATATCCACCTTGGTCATAGGGACACTCGCCAACCTCAGAGAGCTGTTCGTTATCTAATCCATTCAAATAACACAATTTAGAGTGTAACATAATAGGTATCTGACCGATCAGATGATCTTTGAAGTCTTGTGATAATATATTCTTTTCATCTTTGATATAGTTCACCCGAATATCGGTAGTGATGTTTGAAAAATAGTTCAAGTTATATAATCTACATTCGTTTGGGTAAATTATTTCACCCTTATTGTTTCTCGGTGGCGTGATCTTAATGCGGTCATCCAGGAAAATTTCGACCGTGATGTCATTCTTTTTCAAACTGATTGGATTCAAAGTTCTTATGATATAAGGGATTTTGTTCAAAACAAAATCATTAAATGAATCTAAGTGATGTCTGGTGAGATAATTCTTATTCGATTTGTAATATATATCTATTAATTTCCAAGAATCAATCATATTATTATTTACAAGATATTTAAAAATAGTAATATAAACATACAATTAAGGTTTTGAACTTAAATTCAGAATCAATATAGTCTTTGAGATCATCTATATTGTTAATTGTTTGATGTTCATGATTAATCTTTGTAATAACATTCATATAGAACTTTATGAACATCTCAAGTTTGTCTATAGACATTTGTGAAAACACAATATGAAAATTATTCAAATCATTATCATTATCGAAACAAAAGTTGTAATCGTCTAAGATTGTTTTTATTTCTTGATTTAATGGTGTTATACTTTTCAAATAATTCAGATCTATTAAATTGATTCGATAATCAACATACTTCCAAAAGAAATTTAACACGAATACGTCGGAAGCTATCATTTCTTGTATTTATGAACATTACATAAAATCTTTCAGCCATTTAACGAGAGCAATAGATTTAGTTTGGATTTCATATTCGACAAGATCATATCAATATTTTCTTTAATAACAATATCCAAAGGAGACACAAATCCCCGAATATTCTTTGATTTTTTCGGTACAGAAAATAACATATGATCTTTGAGTTGCTTCATATTCTCGTAGAATGCTTTCAATCGACCAATATTATTTTCAATATCATATCTTTCAATTATAATATTGTAATACACCTTATAGAATCGTTCCAATATAACAAACATAATCATGTAAGATTCTTCCGTAAAGTTTCTTACGAACCTCAATCGATACAAAATGGGGAGTAGATCCGGTTTAATGAATAGATACTTATACCGTGTTGGTATTTTAACATCCATGTTGGAGCTCTCGACCTGAGTGATATAAAATGATTTTATGATTCTTTGAATCTTTTGTTTTATATTTTGCTGTTTGTCATTCACAGCTTTCTTTTGCATAATCACTTTGTGTTGAAATACATAGAGCAAATACATTATTAAAAATATAGAAATGATATTGAGTTTGTTATAATATGCGATATGAAAGATTACAACAATTAAAAAAATTAAAACGACCCATTGATACATTTTTAATGATTAGAATATAATATAATGAAGAAAAGTGATAGTCCTATCATGAACAATCCATAATATAATCTTCTTTCCTTCTTGAAAACTTTGTTAAAATTGACACCATTATTTAGTTCTGTGGCCATATTCGTGATTACGACGAAAATTCTATACACTATTCTATTTATAGAGCTTTCTAAAAAAGGTTTTTTTTGTTTATCCTCATCGATTTGATTCACAACTTTATTCACTGTTTCCAATACATTTTTTTCTCGGTGCATAATCAGATCATATACGTTTTCGGCTTCCGTAGTTTTGACGGCGTCGTGATAAATCTTATCGTATTCTGTACTTGCCATTCCTTATATATTATAGCAATTATTAAATTAAATCAATCAAATCAACATGCCCGAGCATGTGTCTCCGACAACATAGTTTCGTGATGTTGAGTTCATTCAAAATCTTACCTTTATATCCGTCAAGGAAAAATGCATCATTCTTATCACGGACAGTGATGTCTTCGAGCGTAGTTTGTTTGCTAGAAGTGTCTTTTTCATGTTTTTCGACCTGTTTTTTAAAATACTCCCATTTATCACCCAATACCTTATTGCATGTAAAACAACGCACAGGAATGATCATTATTATTTAGTTTCCGTTATATATTTAAATTCAATTTTTTATTGCAAAAATTTATGTGCTGTAATATAGTTTTTCATGAACACAGTATTCTTCCCCATACTACAATGATGGTTATCATACTCTTCGTATGCCTTTTTAAAATACGTAATAGATTCGGAAAATAGTTTATTTTTAAGGTACGTCAAAGCCATCATGTGAAGTATATCGGGATGGTCCTTATACACGGTATTTTCATAAATTGATCTATTTATTTCCAAAAAATCGGATTTACTTTCAAGATTTTTATAGAGTGTTTTATAGTCCGTATTGAATAATAAAATATTATTGTCTTTAATGCTGCTTGGATACGTACCTATTTTACTTCCGTCACCAGCTAAATTTGGAAACGTTTTCAACGGCTTCAGATTATGATTTCGCAATAATTGGGTCAAATGAACGGTTGTATCAAAACTAATAGGAAAGTAATTGATCATGAGCTGTTTTGCAGCATTCAGTGAAACTACATAAGACTCGCACGTTATTAAAGGAACTGAATTGAGATTGATCTCACTAAAACTGATATGGGTCTTATCCGTGTTTTGATCTGGAGGATATCCTAAAAACATCATATCAAATGTTTTCTCGTTACCATTTTCAATATGATTCAATAGTTCATCCAATTGTACGAAAAATGTATCATTGATTTCAAAATCGTCCTCTAATATTAGATTGTATTGTGTATCATCATTTCTTGTTGCAATTTGTTGCAGTGCTGTATAGTGCTTTAATGTATTGGAAAGAGTACGCTGAGACAACTGGGTTCTGAAGTTGTATAGAGGATCATCTGCGGATAGGTCAAGCTTTATCAGGTTTTTAATGGATTCTGTATTGAATGTTCCCGGATTGTGATCCTCGATGATTATGATTTCGACGACACATGAAGTTTGTTTCTCGACAAGGTCACGAAGTCTTTGGATATTTTTCATTCTATCTGTAAGCTTGTCCCAGTGTAATACATAAATACAAATTGATTTCATTTATTGATTAATTCTATGTGTTTTTTTATTTATGCCTAAAATAACGAACATAAAAATTGATTAAAAGAAATATCTATTACGATATTAAATACTTAATAAAATGGAGTTCTGTACATTCTGTGATAATATGATGTATATCCAAACGAGTGAAGACGACGCACGTGATGTGTCTTATGTATGTAAAAATTGCGATCATCAAAAGGAAATGTCAAAGGACAAAACAGTCAAAGTGATTGAAAACTTTCACGACGGTACAGAATCCAGTATTGTTCAAGATATCATACAAAACATCGAACATGACCCAACCATTCCTCATATCGACGACATTCCCTGTCCAAACGAAAAATGCAGCAAACCGGATAAAGCCAGCAACGATATCATGTATCTGAAGACTGATGCTATTAATATGAAATACGCTTATTATTGCGTGTATTGTAAATACTTTTGGGAAAATCGATTTAAAATTTGATATCTGTATAAATCAATACATTAAAGAAGGATGGAGAATGTACGTATAATTGAAAACAGTGATACCGTAGTTTTCAATCAACTATTATCGAAGTATGATCCTAAAGCATACCATACAAATAACATTATGACAAAATATGAAAAAGCGAATGTGCTTGGCGTTAGAATGGAACAACTTGCGTTTGGGAGCAAATCTACGTTAGATAAAGAAACAATTGCGAATCTTAAAAACGTCAAGGACATCGCCCGTGAGGAGTTGAAACAAAAAAAGATTCCGTTCATGATTTGCAGGACTTTGCCGGATAAAACAGAAGAGTTCTGGCGTATAGACGACCTAGTCATTCCTTAAACGAGACACCCACGCGCCCAAACCTTGATATGTAGTAAAATAACTTTTTTTTACTTTTTTTTTTGAAAATATAGAAATTAACACTATATCTATCATTTGTTTGTGTAAGATTCATTCATTCCAAACTACAACTGCACATGAAAACATCAGTACGTCTTAAGTATTGCTCAAAGAATACGTTACATTCTCGCAAGTCCTCGATACAGTATTATGTTGCGAATTCATTACACAGACTATACACACCTCAAGAATATTTACAAGAAGGCCATAATGATTTGATGAAGTCGAACGGATGTATATATTGTGGGGTTGAGTTTTCTACCGTCCAGAAACAAACAGTCGATCACATCTTTCCACTGATGATCGACGGGCAACCGACTCAAAAAATGGTTTTATGTTATCAAAATTTGGGGTTGTGTTGTTCTGCATGCAATTCAAGTAAATCAAACAAATGTCACGATCAATGGATGTCTAACAAACAATATTCTACAAATAGGTTAGTGTTAATCAATGAACAAGTAGGTTTGGTTCCTACATTTTCTGACGAAATATATCAATTGATTCTTATGAAATACAAAACATTCATGACGAACCATTCAAACAATCTGAAAGAATTGATTCTCTTATAGCTCTATTTTTCATATAAAACTAAACAAACACATAATTATACTTGAAAATGAAAAACCCGATGACAAAAGGATTGAGGACAGTCAGCCTCAAATATTCTTATACATACCAATACAAAGTGTTCAGAATCTATTTGGAAAAGTTTGTGAAAAAATTCGTGAAACTCCTAACCAACGACGATAAAGAACACGACGAGCTGATTCCCTATATCGATGAACATATGGAGCAGATTCATGCTTTCCATTCCTATTTGAACATGTACAAAATTGATATCATTAAATTACTGACTTACTACTACTGCATTAATAGACAGGTTTCGAGCAAGTATAGAATATACTATTTAGACCAATATTCAATTGTTAGACTTCGTGTGGATAGTAAGATTCGGCACTTACTCTATGTGAATTTCATGTCTAATTTACCGGACCATTTTAAATCAAATGAAGTTATTCATTTGTTTCTTGATAATCTGAGCGACTTCGCGTCTTCAATGCGTTACGGGTTCTTGGTGAGCGACATTACGGCTAAAACAAAAACCACGGAACATTGGATATCCAGGTTACCTCTGTTTTTGACATGTACAATACTTGTAGTAGTTTTAAAATCTTGGAAATATGTCTTGACACATGAGGAGACAGATCATATATATATTGTGACAGACATATGTAGTACGACATTGGTCGGAATGGTGGCTGTATTCTTGATCTTTATGAGAGTACCGCAATCTATCTATGCAGATGCCAAAAAATCTGCGAGTGATATATACATAAAAAAGAAATCAAACCTACACCTATATTTATTGAACAAAACCACAAAAGAGAATGTTGATAAATATTACGAACGAATCTACAATGAATTCTTTTTAATAGAGTAATAGCACTAAAAAATGTTCATATATACCAAAAACCGATGTCACCAATTCATACTGTTTCGGCAAAGAACACGCGAAGCATAAAGTCAAATAAGGGGTCTCCGAAGTCGCCTAAAGACACATCAAATGTATTAAACTCACAAATGACCAAAACAACAGTGAATACAAAATCACCGGATCCAAGTACTTGGAAAGAACTACCGACGGATATGCTCGTCCAAATTTTGAAGAATTTGCCTCCAAAGAAACTATATTCGATAGAAAATCAGAAAGGATTTGAATTCATTAAAGCACATACGAATAAGAAATACGAAGATTTGGATAAAGACATAATAAAATTAATAGAAGATGATAAAAATCAAATCGAAAACAAACCGAGTGATTTACAAAAGCAAGGAATCAAAGTTGTGACGGATCTGTTGTGTGTATTATTTGATAAACCTGATTTGAAGTTATGGATATTACCGGAAACGATTGCCATGCTTGTACTTCAAATAGATACCGAGTTGCAAACAGTGGTATTCAGTCAAATTAGAAAGATATACCAAATGACTTCCAACACAGAAAGCAAAAGTATCAAACAAGATTTCAAAAAATATAATTTTATGCTGACCGATTATTGGTCGTCAA
>Ga0115006_10000628_pt1 | contig 19740 bp, 17 predicted proteins | sample ArcOceMetagenome_3_FD_88943 | JGI IMG/M metagenome (GOLD analysis project Ga0115006, IMG submission 88943) | Marine eukaryotic phytoplankton communities from Arctic Ocean - Arctic Ocean- Svalbard ARC20M Metagenome | ecosystem: Environmental > Aquatic > Marine > Oceanic | place: Arctic Ocean...
ATCATCAACTTCGTTATTATCATCTTTGTTAACCCCTTCCTCTTCTTCACTATTATTATCAACTTCACTATTATTATCAACTTCACTATCATCAACTTCACTATTATTATCAACTTCACTATTATCATCAACTTCACTATTATCATCAACTTCACTATCATCATCACCTTGGCTATTATCATCAACTTCACTATCATCAACTTCACTATTATCATCACCTTGGCTATCACAACCTTCACCGTCACTCTTGTTTTTATCTTCGTCGTTACCCTCTTCGATGTTATCGTCTTCTTCGTTATATTCAGAAGCACTTAATTCTGGTATATTATCTTTATTAATAGTTGTTCCTATATCAGAATCAGAATCAGACTCTGAACCACTTAATTCTCTTCTATATTTTTTCTGTGCTTTTCTGTTAGGTACTTTATTAGATTTACCATTAATTTCTTTTACTAAAGATTTTAGTTTAGATAAATTTGTTTTAGGTACTAACCATCCTTCACCATTTTTCATTCTAGAATTCCATCTACCACCGATTGTCTTAATCTGTTTAGAGTATTTTTTAACATTTTTAGATCTTACAGCATAAGATTTTTTATTATAATCGTCATAAGTTATTTCTTCTGGCATTATTTATAATGACAACTATTAAACTTTAAACTAATTTTTATAATACTAATTAATATAAAAATTTTATTATACTTTAATAACTCTATCAAATTGTCCATTAACTACTTGATGAGCAATTATAAGTATTAATTTACCAGAAAAGTGATCACGGATACCTTCCATAACATCACCCGTTAACTCTTGATCTAGAGACGATGTACACTCATCCAAAAGAAATATAGGAGTATTAAACATTTCACCAAAAGATAAAGAAAATGCTAAGATAACTCTACTTATTTCACCACCACTAAGCATATTAATATCTGCTTCAATTCCTTTGTATTCTATTTCTAAATTTATTTCAGGTTTTTTAGATCCATTTTTAGACTTTTTAAAAGTCATAAGTTTAATAGATATTGGATCATTTACGAAAAATAAATCTAAAAATATTTGAAGATGTGAATTAATAGAAGATATTATGTTATTAATAGAAATACTTTCAGCTTCTAAAATTTTTTGTTTTAATAACATAGATGCTCCATATTTTTTTCTCGATTCTACTTCGTCATTTTTTAATAAAGAAACCCTTTGTTCAACAGTGTTGTACTTTGTAATTTTTTCTTTATATTTTTTATATAATTTAATTTGTTCTAAATTATTTTCATGTAAAATAATCTGATTATTAAAGTCTTTCTTTTCAGATTTAGATTTTTCTATAGTTTTTAAAACACTTGATTCTTTATAAATTTTTTTATATGTTTTTATATAACATTCATTATTTTCTTTTATTTCATTATTATATGTATCTATTTTCTTACTTATATTTTTAATATTATTTTTTTTATATTCTAATTGTGTCTTATTATTTTCGTTTGTTTTTATTATACCCCTCAATTCTTCTTCTGTATCTTTAATATCCTTATATTCACTATTTTCTAATTTTTGTAAGGACTGTATATTTTTATATTGAATTTCTAAATCATTTTCTAAAGATCTTATACTAGATGAATGACTATTTATATTAGTTTCAAGTTTTTTCATTTGTTTAATATTATCTTTTTGAATAGATTTATACTCTATAATATATTCTACATCTGATTTTGTTTCTTCTAATATAGGAAGACTTTCATATTTATTTTTTATCCCACAAATAACCTTTTTAATGTCTTTTACCTTTTTTACGGTATATTTTTCAGTTACCAATTCATTCTCTTTATTGTTAATTTTATTCTCAAGATCTTTAATTATATTTAATATATCTTCTAGTTTATCATTATGTATCTCATCTTTCTTAACAATATATAAATTTTTATCAGATAATTTTAACGATACATCACATGATGGACATTTATATGTATTTCGTTGTAATTTTATTTTTTCACAAATAGTAGAGTAATTTAATAAAGATTCTTTAAAAGACTCTAACTCAATTTCTATTTCTTTAATATTACCACCATCGCTTTTATGTTTAAACAATTCACTCTCAAGTTCTGAAATTTTATCTAAATCTTTAATTATATCTTTAGACTCTTTAATTATGTCATTACATTCATCTTCTGTGTATTCTACCCACAAACTGTTCTTTAATTCATCTATTTTATTTTTCTTATCATCCGTTTCAGTTCTTTTTATTTCTAATAATCTATTTTTATCATTATAATAACGTTCATTTAACTTCTTTAGTTCCCGTTTAGATAAAATATACTTTAATTTTTCTTTGTATTTGTTAACCTCATTATCCCCTATATATTTAATGTTAAGTAATTCATTGTTTAATTCCTCTAACTGGATTTTTAGATTGTTTGCATCATTCTTTAATTTGTTGTTCTTGACATTTAAAATTTTTAAGTTATTTAAAGTATTATTAAGTTTGTCTATCTTTTTATCTAAATTTTTTATAAGTGTTTTACAATTTTTATACTTTATTTCTTCATTCTTTATAATTTTATCTCTATTTTTATCTGAACATTTAACAGGGAATTTAACTTCTTCTGGTTTGTCTATTTCTGATAACATTTTAACCAATAATTCAAGCTGTGACTGAGTTTTTATAAAATCTTCTTTTTTTTCAGTTATAACACCTTTTACCTTCTTTTTTATTTGAATCAAATTAGTATCCTTGAAAGCAAACTGTTCAATAAAATCTAACTTTTTTATAGGTGTCATCATAACAAATGAATCTTTAGAATTTTGAGATATATATGCAGCAGATTTAAATATGTTTCCAAATCTTTTATCTATTATATGCTGTGCTGCATCATCCTCGTATTCTATATTATCATCTAATAAGACTAATCTATTAGGACATTTAGTCCGTGTAACTACTATGTCATCTATTTTTAATATAACAGAACAAGAACGTTTTCCTGATTTTACAACTTTAATTCCTTTCCCAAATAAAGCAAAGTATATGCCTAATAATATACTTGTTTTTCCAGCACCGCTAGGACCTGAAATAAGTGTTAACCCATTTTCTCCAAAATCGAAAGTTGTGTTTTCGTAACATCTAAAATTTTTCAAAGTTATTTTCATATTAAATCGTTATTTTTTTACTAAATAACGATTTTTTATTCATTTTTTATTTTATAATTCTATATCTTATTATTTCATTATCAGAATATTTATCAGTTATCTTTACTATATCACCTCTTTTAAAATCATAAAATCTACATATAGGATCTTTCGTTAACATAACTGGAAATTTTATACCGTATTTTTCTTTAAATTCCTTTGACTCGTCTAGTTTTAACTTTTCATATTCAGGGACTAATCTATGTTTAGTTATGTTATATTGAAGTTCTTGTATAGTAAATAATTGAATGTTTATATTGGACGATAATTTTACCAATTTTAACGCCATAGGAGTTATAGCACCCGAATAAATAAGAATACACGTATTTAATTTTATATTATTAAGATGTGTTATATATTCTTTTATTTTCTCTATATTGATTTTGGTTATATAATTTTTAAAAATTATAATAGAGTCTTCTCCTCTTTTTCCTTTAATATGGTCATCATTATCTTCAATTATTTTATAAAAACGTTTATCTAGAATATCCTTAATGGTTTTTAACGCTTTTTCAATACTCATTTTCCAATATATAGTAATAAATATAAAATATTTTTCAATTTTATATTTTATATTAATAAAATATGTCAACAAGTAAAGATATAGATAATATTATCAAATATGAAAATAACGTATCTATCGTTATTGATGACAATACTTATATATTCTACGATTGTTGGGTTAAAAATATGCAAAGCCCAAAAACTCTTCAAAAAAGAACTGCAATGACAGCTTATACAAAACCTAAAAACTTTAATTTACTAGTTAAAGGGTATATTTTATCTAAAAATGATCCTGTTTTATTAATAATAATTGTAAAATTCTTATTTAATAAACATTATAAGTTATTGTTAACATCTGAATATAAAAAAAGTATAGAAAAACTAACTAAATATATAAGTGATGTTATTAATAATGAGAGGGTTAGAATGCATATAGATATAAGTAAAGAAATTCTTGTTAAAGAGCAAAAATTTATAAATATTATTATTAAAAAACTTGACAAAGAAAACTTCAATAAAAAAATGGGTTATGTGTTAATAAATGAAATGAGATTATACAGATACAAAAATAAAAAGTTTGGTACAGTAAAATGTCCTTTTAAGATAGGAGAATATTTACCAAAAGTAAATATTAATGGTTTTTATATAATTAATAATTTACTTCCTTATTGTCCAAATGATAAACCTACATATGGCAATTATGGTTGGCTACTGAAAGCTACTCAATTTTTTGCGTGGATATCTTATATTATAAAATATCATGTTAATAACGTAGATTTTAAAACATCAATAAAAGTTGATAATACTTTTTGTCTGCCAACACATGAATTTCTAAATTCTAAGATTGAAAGATTCCCGATAGGATGGATACACTGGAAAAATGTCTCTAAACATAAATCTGCACAACAGTTTAAGGAGTTTGAAAAAAATGGACTTGAACTAATAATTAGTGATAATATAATTAAAACTATAATAAAATGTTCGGAAACTAATACTGGTATTTTTGTGACCCCTTTTGTATTTAAAGATTATGAACCTACAGATCCACCTCAATCACCACATGCTTGTGTATTGATAATAAATTTCAAAACTAAAGAAATAATATTTGCTAATCCGTGGGGTCTAGCTTGCGAAGAAGATGATTGTTATAAATTAAAAAGTTATGATTATAGTATGAAAGTTTTAAAAAGTATGAAAAACAAAATTTACTGTCTAAAGGACTTTAAAATTATACAATTTCCTAAATGTAGTCCTGTAGTAGGTCCACAGGGTTCGAACGAACCATATTGTACGACCTTTTCTATGATGATAATTCATTTATACCTTCTTAACTATAAATCATACAGTTTATATCAAATAATAGAATATCTAAATCGGAGTTCTAGATTTAATGACAACCTTGATTCTAATGTATATCAATATAATTATTTAACTTGGAAGATAATACCAAAAGTAGTCACAGAAGATTGGTATAAAAAATCTGGAATATCAGTACCTAGTGTAAAATATAATTTTTCTTCTAAAATAGATGGACCACTTACTATTTATACAAGAGATGGGTGTCCAGCGTGTATAAATACTGTTAAATTATTAAAAAAGTATAATATAGAATATAAGAAGCTAAAAAGATCTGACAACACAAAACTTGTTAATAAAATAACAAATAATTATAAATATGTTCCCGTTATAATAGATAGAAATGGAAAGTTTATAGGTGGTTATCAAGAACTCCAACAGATATTAATAAATTAATTTAAAAGTTTTTATATTAGTAATAAATGGATTTGTTCAACAACCCCGCTGTGTTAAAAACAAAACAATCGTTATCTAAAGAAGAAGTAGAAAGATATGAGAAACAAGGTGAATATATGTTTAATTCTATTGATTTAGAGAATGAAGGTGTAGACAGAGAATTAAAAAAATTTATTGAATATATAGAAACGGGTATACAATCCGGTTTAACTCTTGATGATTTGGATGACAAAGAGGTTGAAGCTATTAAAAATGTAAACGGTAAAGAATGGTATAAAAAGTATAATTTTCCAACTGATGAAATTGATAGATACTTACAAAAAAAATAAAATGTAATATTTGTATATATTAAAATGAAAGTAAAAGTATTAAGTATAATTATTTTAAATATAGCAGTAATTTTATTATCTGGTATAATAGCTTTTAGAGAAAATTAAAATGTTAAAATTTTTTAATTTTCAAATGTTTTATTTGTTTTTGTATGTATCTTTTCATACGATATCTTCCAAAAATTTTGTATCTATATTTTTTCTTTAGAATATACCAATTATTCTCACTCGTACATATATAGCGACATTTCCAATGAGAACATTTATAATATTCTCTAGCGCATTTACAACATATATTTATTCTTTTTGACGATATTTTAGTCATATAACATTTTATTAGTTGATAAAATGTTATAAAATTCAATTTTATTGTATACTTAGTATGAACACGAATTACATACTGTTTCACCAGTTTCCCATCCACATAAAACACAACACTCTTTTTTCTTACACTCTTCACATATAGGTATAAGATATGATGAAAAAGTACTATAACAATATTGTATTTCTTTACTGTCACAATGAGAACATATTGTAATTTCCTCTAATATTTGTTTACTAACTTTATTGCATACATTTTTAGTTAATACATCTTTCAAAGGTTTCATTTTATTAGGCAATATATGTAAACCATTTTTACATATAACTAGACTTGAGGGACTACCCCACTTAAAATTCTCCTGTAAAGAATATAACCAATTCTTATTAGCTCGTGGTTTAGATGTTGTTATTTTTCCTAATCTTACAGTTCCTGTATCTCTTGATACCACAACTAAATATACATTAGCTTTCATGGAAAATAAAACATTTAGAGCTACAAAACTACCAGCGTGAGTAAAATTTTTATTTTTTATATCTTTTTCCCATCGAGTTTTAATTTCGAATAGAGTTAATTTATCATTATTATAACAATTCATACAAATACCGTCTCTAAAAGAATCTGAACAATTAATATTGTATTGTTCACACGAACTTATTTTCCCATTAACTTTACATTCTGGGCATTTAATATTATTATTCAAAAACGATAATACATATAGTTCTGCTAATATTCCCTCATTATCTAGAATAACATTTTTAATAGTATCATTTATATTTTGTTTATAGCCAGTAAATCGTTTATTTCCATATTCTAATAATTTTTTATGTTGGTGAATAGATTTATTTACAGGATGAGCAACTTTTATATTTTTTACTTTATAAGCCCAATTATCCTTAACTTTTGTCTTTGGGAATTTTTTAAAATATAATGAAGATCTTTTACAAATATTTAATAAATTACATACTAGTTCTTCATATGTAGGATCTTTATTTATTATTTTACAAGGCTTTACACTCTTTAGATATTGTAAATCATCACTTTTTTCTAAAAAATGTATAACATTATTTACAGCCATTTCACTTCTTCCTTTCCCATATCCAAACACATCGTCCCCACATATATGTCTTATATTGTTTTTAAAAACCCAAATTCCATTATAAAAGTTAGGTGTATGTATCCAAGTATTCTTTTCATCTCTATAATATGTCATAATTATTTTAAAATTAAAATGGTTAGTAAAATTTCAATTTTATATTATTTCTATTAATGATGTTTTTACAAGTCAATATTTTACATATTTAGAATTATTATTTTTTTGTCATTTTTTAAAGTTCTAATTTAAAAATGAAATTTAAACTTTTAATTATTTTTATTATAAAAATGTACGTCATTAACAGAAATAATAAAAAAGAGAATGTATCTTTTGATAAAATATTACAAAGAATTCAAAAGATTTCACAGTCTATCGATTCTAACAAATTAATAGACTGTGGGTCTTTAGCACAAAAAATAGTAGCTAGAATGTACAGTGGTATCAAGACAAGTGATTTAGATGAACTAACAGCTCAAATATGTATGGGGTTATTTATAGATGAACCCGTTTATGAAACCCTAGCTTGTAAACTTATAATTAATAACTTACATAAAAACACGACAGATTCTATTGTGGATACTTTCCATTTATGTAAAAACTTAAAAGATAAAGCAGGAAACACTTTTAACTTATTGGATATTGAATTTTACAATATTGTAAATAAATACGAGAAAGAATTAAATGATATTATTGATTATAAAAGAGATTATTTATTAGGTTATTTTGGTTATAAAACACTAGAAAAAGCATATCTTATAAAGAATGAAAACTGTATTATTGAAAGACCACAACATATGTTTTTACGCGTGTCAGTCGGTATACACGGTGAAAATTTAGAATATGTAAAGAAAACTTATGATATGTTATCTCTAAAATATTTTACTCACGCTACACCAACTTTATTTAACGCTGGTACTGTAAGACCACAAATGAGTTCGTGTTTTCTTGCTGGAATGGAAGATTCTATTGAAAGTATTTTTGAAACAACGTCTGATTTAGCAAAAATTTCTAAATGGTCTGGAGGAATAGGATTATCTATTTCTAACATCCGATCTAATGGGTCTCTTATTAGAGGTACGAATGGGTTATCTTCTGGTATTATGCCACTATTAAAAACTCTTAATTCAGTAGCTAATTATATTAATCAAGGAGGAAAGAGAAACGGTTCATTTGCTGTTTATTTAGAACCATATCATCCAGATATATTTACTTTTTTGGATGCAAAGAAAAATCATGGAGCAGATGAAAGACGTGCTAGAGATTTATTTTACGCATTATGGGTTCCTGATTTATTTATGGAAAGAGTTGAGAAGAATGAAAACTGGTCTTTAATGTGTCCTGACACATGTAAAAATTTAGATAATGTATACGGGGACGAATTTAAAAAATTATATACTAAATACGAAAATGAAAAGGATAAGGTTGTTAAAGTAGTAAAAGCTCGTGATGTATGGTCTTCTATTATTAGTTCTCAAATTGAAACAGGGGTTCCTTATATTCTATATAAAGATTCTTGTAATAAAAAATCTAATCAGAAAAATTTAGGCACGATTAGATCGTCTAATTTATGTGCTGAAATAATAGAATACAGTGATTCAAACGAGACAGCTGTTTGTAACTTGGCATCTATTTGTCTTCCTAAATTTATAGAAGAAGAAATAAACGATGATTATTTGAATACGATTGACGGTAAACGTTTAAAATCTAAAATTTTAGAATATAAGGAAAATACTTTAAAAATTTACACAAAAGAAGATTGTGCAAACTGTAAACTACTTAAGTGTTTGTTTAATAAACATAAAATTAATTATACAGAAATAACTAAAGAAGAAGCAATTGAACTACAAAAACGATTTGATACTAAAACCAATGATATTTGTGAAGGAGATTCGTGTAAATTAAGAGTAGGTAAAAATAAATATTCTACAGTTCCACAAGTATTTACAAATGATAAATTCTTAGGTGGTTATGATGAGGCTATTTCAATTCTTAAACCTAAAATTAACTATAATAAATTATGTGAAATTTCTGAATTATTAACATATAATTTAAATAAAGTAATAGATAAAAACTTTTATCCTACTGAAAAAACGCGTATTTCTAATTTTAAACATAGACCTATAGGAATTGGAGTACAAGGACTTGCTGATTTATTTATTAAACTGAGAATTTCATTTGATTCAGACGATGCAAAAATTGTAAATAAAAACATTTTTGAAACAATCTATTTTGGAGCAATGAAATCTTCTATTAATTTAGCTAAGATTGATGGTCATTACGATACATTTAAGGGTAGTCCTCTGTCTAATGGATTATTTCAATTTGATTTATGGGGGTTAAAATCTTCAGAATTGTGTGGATTTTGGGATTGGGAAAAGTTGAGAAAAGAAGTAAAAGAATATGGTGCTAGAAATAGTCTTCTTATTGCTTTAATGCCGACAGCATCTACATCCCAAATTATGGGAAATAATGAATGTATTGAACCATATACTTCTAATATTTACGTAAGAAGAACATTAGCAGGAGAATTTACAGTTGTTAATAAACATCTTGTTGAAGATTTAATAGATATTGGTATTTGGAATGAAGAAACTAAAGATAGACTTATTTACGATAGAGGTTCTGTACAAAATATTAAATATATTCCTAAAAAACTAAAAGATATTTATAAAACTGTATGGGAAATTAAACAAAAAAAATGTATAGATCTTTCAGCTGAAAGATCACCGTTTGTTTGTCAAAGTCAGAGTTTTAATTTATGGATTGAAAAGCCAAATTTTAATAATTTAACTTCAGCCCACTTTTATGGATGGAAAAAGGGATTAAAAACAGGTTCTTATTATGTTAGATCAAAACCATCTTCACAACCACAGAGATTTGGTTTAGATATATCCAAAGAAAAAAGTATGGAAAATGAGGAATGTTTAACATGTAGCTCTTGATACAATAAAATTATTTTATAATTTTTATACTAGTAATCATAACTAATGTTAAAGAAATACATAATAATGATATAGTCAAAATTAAGCCATAAGTTATAATATCTTTAGACAAATTACATGCTTGACTAAATTGGGCATCTGAATAATATTGTTTATAAGATTTTTTTAATCTTAAAAAAATATTTATATAAAACGATAATACTATAGTTAAAATAATTAACATTATTAATATAATTGATAAAATCATTTATATTATAAAAATATTTAATTACTTATTTTTTTCTAAATATAATATGTGTCAAACATATTATTATACATAATATTATTATTAAAATAATATAGGTTGGAACATTTTTAAATAAAAATTTTAAACTTCTTTTATCTTTTAATTCTTTATTTAGTCTTTTTAACTTTGATAACAAAGGAACTGGTCCAAAATCTTTATTAACATGTAAAATATCTTCATCTGTTAATAAAAAACATTTTTCTATTGAAACACCATTAATATCGGGAATACATCTATTATCTATTCCAGTAAACTTAAATATTGGTCTGTCATATATATCTCTGTTCCATTCTGGAATATTAATATTATTATCTTTAATAAAATATTTAGAATCTACTAATACATATATAACTTCTATATTTTGGTTTTTCCAACCTATATTTCCAGGTGGGTTTTTTTCGAAACTAGGGAAACTATGTCCTTCGGGGGTTATATGTAAATATAATGGAACAGTTCCAGAAACTGGTTGAGACCAAGTTATAAACGATACTTTATTAATACTATTATTTTTGTCGTATATATCGTATATATAATCAGTTTCATTTCCGTCAAATACAAACATTTTTAACCCTGTTGGTATAGGCATTAATAATGGAGAGAATGCATAAAATGTGTTATAGTATTCGAATTCCTTATCCATATTTCTACAAATAAATAACTTTTTATTCTTAACTTTTATAGGATTTTCTATTTTCGATATATAACTATTTTTTTCTTTATCGTATTTGCGGAATATACAAAAGGGTATAATAATTGACATCTTTATTATATAATTTATTAAAATTATATAATAGTTATTATAGTTTACTTATTTTTTCTTTGTCGTCTCTTAAATTTTACAACACTTGGTGTATCGTTATTAAATAAAGTTTTAGGAATTTTTTTAGTATATTTATGGTTATCACTACTCTTAGTATTATCTTTATCTAAATTTTTATTTTCATTTTCACTTTCGTTATCACTTTCGTTATCACTTTCGTTATCACTTTCGTTATCACTTTCGTTATCGTCTTCTGTTTCATTACTTGAACTAATATCGGTTAAATCATCGTCATCTAGATCTTCTTTATCGATAAAATCTTCTATTTGACTGTAGCTGAGAATATCAAATACTTTAACCATTTTTCTTTCATTAGTATCTTTTTCTTTAATATTAAAGTCAATTCTGTCGAGAATACCGTCAAACTTTCTATGAAAAGATATATGATTTAATTCTAATTTAGTTAATTCTTTTGCTGTATTTTCACTTATTAAATGTTCTAAATCTAAATCAAATGTGCTTAAATCATCTATAATATACCAATCAACCATCTCTAATTGTTTCTGAAGATAATTAAGATGTTTTTCATTCCCCTGATAACGTATACAATAATACCAACTTTCACATTCTTCACCGCTTGTTTCCATTAATACGGCGTATTTATAATTTTGCTTAGAAGAATCTGTGTTATCTTCACTTTTTATTGAACTATTCAAAAGAGACATATTTAAGATTAATATGTTTTGTTTTTAAATATATAATTAATTTAGTTAAATTATATATTTAATATCTATCTAACGATTTTATAAGTTCTATGTCAGATTTCATTAGCTTAACTCTACCTGTATGAATAGCTATATGGTTTGACTCTTTTAATAAGTTAATTGTGTATTGTTCTATAAAGTATTGTAAAATAATAAATACATTCTTAGAGATTTTTAGATTTTCTGAATATTTACTAACTATAGATCTTACAAATCTTTCAAATGGAAATTTTGGGATAGTAAGACAGTTACTTAATTTTTGAAACCTCTTTATATCTCTGATAGAACACGAACCAGGAGTATGTTTTTTACCTCTTTTCTTTACTATTTTTTTACTTAGAATTTCAGGATGAATAAATGGTACAGTACCTCCTCCTATAAACTGAATATTTAATTTATTAACTATATTTTTTAACTCTGAGTCATTCATAACAGATAAATATAAATCTCTTATAGTAACTCTTTTCCTTTTATTAGAATTACATAAATTAGTAGATAATACTATAATCTCTGATGTTATATGTTCTAGAACTGATGATAGAAAGACTGGTGAATTATTAGTAATCATTATATTAGAATATCCGAAATTTCTTAAGAATTTTTCACATAAAGATACTGGGAATATTAATCCAGCCCGTGTTTGTCTACTTATACCTTTTTCTGTATTACTATTATAATTTACTAAAGATTTGTTAGCTTCATTAATACAATTATTTAAAATTTCTCCTTCAAGTAGAATTTTAGTAGAATTTAATATTTCCCTTTCTGATATTGTTTTCCTTTTAGAAAAAATAGTTAATTCGCTTGCCATATTTGAAAGTTTAGTAGCGATTATACAAATAAAATTATTTAACTGTTGTTTGGCATTCGCAGTTATTCCATTACTTTCCGAAATATTTTTTATAAGTTTAGAAATATATATTTCGAAAAAACGTTTTCTTTTACATTTTAAACGGGTTTCGATCTTTTTATTTGGTTCAATTTGCATTCTTGTTGTTATAAACTAAACTTTTAAATTATATAATAACATTTAAAAGAATATTTTATGTATTAAAAATGGAAAATTTAAAGAAACCATCTATTATGCGTCTTTCAAAATGTGCTGGTGTCAAAAGTATTTCAGATAAATGTTTTGGTTATATAAGAGAAGATATTAATAAAACCTTAGAAAATATTATAGAAACATCTATTATTATAAATTCGGAAAGTAGTACAAAAACCTTAATGCCTGATGATATTTACAAAGCACTTGCTTTTAATAATTACAATTTCACTAAATCAACTGATTTAAATTCAAATAAATCTAGTTAGTATTTTTAATATATTATTTTTATATTAAAAATCAAAATAATGTTTAGGGAAATGTTGAAGCTACAATTGTTGTACTGTCACCTCCTAATTGTGTAGAAAATTGATTTGATAAGTTTACACCACCACTAACGGTGTCAACTCCGCCTGAATATTTAAATTTAAGGTCGGCAAGTTCATTAGCTGTACTGTTTCCAATCCCACCCATAACTTGCATAGCACCTGTTCTAAGATCGCTAGGACCATATGAACTTTTAAACCACGAGGTTGTTAGTGGAGCAATTGCGACATCCCCTCTAATAGCACAGGCTTGTCCTTGTTGTCTAGATTTTTTGTTAGCAAAAATTAATCTATTAAAGTTAATTCCCTGTTCTATTCCAGGAGGTAAGTTTGGTTTTGGTAAATTGTTATCTTGTTTTTTTATATTTTTATGTGCGTATGTTTCATCTAATGGTGTTCCATTTTTAAATCCACCACATTGACTAGAATAGTTTTCTTTAATGTTATTAGCATCATTGAAATTCATATCATGTGTTGATAGAGGTGTTCTTGGAGATGCTAAATTTTTATGTTCAGGTAATCTATAATTTATATTTGATCCGTAATTAACATTTGAGAATCTCGGTGATAAAGATGATTGAAATGAAGGATACGAAACAAAATGATCCTTTTCTGTATGATGAGGATGAGCAGATTGTAATTGTTTAGTAATAGGATTTAATACTTGGGGATCAGCCCGTGTTTTAAAACCTGGTGTGCCCCAATAATTTTCACTAATAGAGTTACCCATACTACTATTATAAACTGCGAATACTGCGACAATCATACTAATAAGTGTTATTATTAATTTAGAATCTAACATTTATTTATATACTATAAATAAAATATTTTTTTATTTTATTATTTTAAATATTTTTTCGTATAAAACTTTATATTTTAAAACATTTGAATTTATTTTATTATCACATTTTACAGAATTTAAAAAATCTATATTTTGTTTATATAAAGTTTTTGACATAAATTTAGTAGTACAAATATCTGCCATATTTTTTCTTATATTTATAGAATAAACTTGTAATAGTTCTTTAAAATTGTCTATATAATACTCTTTAACAATAGTAGACAGCTTAAAACGTTGTTTATTAGTCAAAACTTCTTGTACTATAATTAAATAATCTATAATATCTATATCAGAGTCTTTTATAGTCTTATTCTTTTCGAGTATGTCTAAAACTTCATACGGATTAGATAATATTGAGTCTGAATAATTATCTATAAAATCTATATTTTTAACCTTATATTTAACATCTTTATTTTCCATTTTTTTAGTCTGTTCATTATACTTGTCTAATTTAAGCACACACTTATTGTATATTTTCTTATAGTTGTTTATATCTATGTTGTTATTTATTAAAAATCTGTTAAAGACTTCCCAAATTGATTCTATAAAATTATATAAATTTTGAACTGTATAGTATCTAAAAAATGGATTATCTAATTCTTCTAATTGACAATTTAGAAAGTTTTCTAAAACTGAACCATAAGATTGTGTCTTTTCATTTATATTAGAAGAAAAGATGTAATTATAAACTTGTTTAGAGTGTCCTTTATTTAGTCTTAATGTACACTCATCTACTATTTTATAAGACATTTTATTTTTGAATTTACGTTTAAATTGCGACTCTATATAATTTATAAAATCTAACGGATTTAGATTTTCGAGTTCGTGTTTATTCCTATTTGTTAGTTCATTATAATTTCGTGATAATTCTATAAATTTTTTAACGTCATTAATATTCTTAAAAGGTTCATTTCTGTATTTAGTATTAGAAATAAAGTTTAAAAGATTAATTATATCTTTTTTATCACATTTACGCAAAGAATATTCATTATTTACTATTAAATTAAGAGATGTTATTAATATAGATAATATATCTTGTATTGTACTTATTTTATACATATTTATAAACCCGTAGTGTATATTTTTATAAATTACATGTGATTTTCCATAATCTATAATTACTGGTATATATTTTGTTTTTATTTGATATACCTTATTATGTCCTAATATATAGTCAAAAGTTACTGGTATTTTAACTTCTTGGATTACGATATTCCATGGGGTTAAATCGTAATGAACGAATCCACAGTATTGTTGAGCAAATTGTAGGGAAAGAGCTATTTGTATTAAAATAAATAAGTAATCTGCCATATTAAATTTATCACTTTTTATCCACTTTTCAAATGTAAGTCCGTTTATATGTTCCATCACAAGATTGTTATCGTATTTACCAAAATAATAAGAAAAATTCGGTACATATTTAACTAACTCATTTATAACATTTTTACATATAAAAGATTCGTGTATATTTTCCTTATTTTTTTCATTGTCACTAGTATTTTTTACAATAAAATTAAATTTAGATATAGTATATTTATTTATAGTAACTATCTTATTACGAAATATATTATCCCCCACTCTAAATAGTTTTTTTATATCTCCTCTATTTATTACTGTATCTATAGCCATCTGTATCCCTTTTAATAAACCATATGATCTACTCTGTAACGGGATTTCATTAAAATATTTATTAGATATATCTGTTTTATGAATTATTATATCTGATTTAGATTCATACCCTAATTGTTGTTCAAGAGGTGTGATTATATTATAAAAATAATTACCTGTTTTTCTTTTTATTTCTACTAGTGTATTCTGTAAATAGTCTAATATCCCATCTTTTTGTAGATACTTTTTATAAAACTTTACTGCATTCTTAGCAATTTTTTTACACTTCTTATCATTTAAACGACACCATTTTATTTTTTCTACCAAGTCTGACAAATCTTCTTTAATAGGTATATAATGAATCATAGGTTTTAATAATTTTCTAAACCATAGTTCGTATTTTGAATTAACTAATAATAAACAACTTCCCATAGATAATTCTAACGATAATCTAAACGCTGATACGTGCCCATCTATATGTATTATATATTTATGTTTAGATTGGTCTAATGGACTCATAAATTTAACAAGATCGATTCCTTTCTTTGAAAGTTCTTTAACATCTATAGTTTTTAGATATTTTTGATTTTTTAATTTACGAGGTCTTAATTGCCATTTTGTTATCCCAGCATCTAATAATGGTATATCATTATCAGATTTTGTAATCACTGATAAATACGAAACTTTTAATCTCATATTTGTTTCTATAGTAACCCCACATCCAGTACTTGCACCTCTAAATACAGCTGTTTTAATCTTGTCTTTCCATTTAACTTTTTTAAATGTATCTACAGATGGAAAATTTTTACATGATTTTTGAAAATATTTGCTTTCATAGCTAAACACTCTTGCGATATCATCACCGGTTGGAATAGGAATATCTCCATTTTTATCGGTCGTAACCATAGACAATATAGGAGAATACTTATTATAATTATGAGATAATAATTTTACATCTCCAAACATATCATCATATGCTTCCATCTCATCTTTCCTTATAACAGGAAAATCTCTTCTATTAATAAAAAATTCTATATTAGGCACATCTCTACTTTCACATAACAATTTTAAAATACTAAACATATTAGCAACATTAGTATCACCTTCATTCATTGGATATTCATACCGTAATAAACAATTGTTCGCATACCAGTTTTCCTTATACTTAGATATACGAATCTTATAATTTTTATTCATAAGACCATTTATATATTTTACGAAATTATACATATTGCCAAATTTAGGATCAATATTAATATTATCAGACCATTCATTAACAAATGATTTTTTAGAAAATGGTAAAAATACCTTAAGTTTATTATCATGTATTTTTACAAAAATACCTTTTTTTAACTTGTTAAACATATATTTAAAAGTATTATCAACAGATAAAGAATTTAAATTTTTATTTTTTTCCCATATATTAAGATTATATCCTTCAAATATATTATCACTCAAATTAACATTTTTCTCACATATACTATTAGTATAATCTCTATACAAATAAAATTGTTCAACATCACCAGCTGTAAAATACAATTGGTTAAAGTTTTTGTATCTATAATTTGTATTTACCCTTTTCCTCTCATTACTAGAACATTCTTCTATTGAATTATAATATTCTGGTTTTTTTCTAAGATGTATGGTTGTAGACATAATTGATTTATTATAAATTTTATAATAATAATTCAATTTTGTTAATTTTTATGGTGACAAAATTATAAATATAATATAACTTATCTGATATTATATTTATAAAATATATACTTTAACAAATAACGAGTTTTAATATAGAATAACCTAAATTATACGAAAAATATTGTAATAGCTGTAACACAAGGTTATACTTTCCCTACTTGTTACATTTATTAGGTAATATTAATTATTTAAAATTAATATTAATAGACAACATACCCTCTATATATACAAAAAAAATATCCTTCACATCTTTGTAAATAAAATTATTTTTGTATATATCAGTTATTTTAAAATTAGTATAAAAGTTGTGTATTTTTATATAAACACTTATTTCATTTTGTCTATCTAATACAATAAATTCATCATATCCTATATTATAATTTTTATAGATTATATTTACTTCATATAGTTTAATACCCCTCTTAAGTATATTTAGTTTATTACTCTTTTTATATTTTTTAAATTTTCTTATCATTCACAACTTTATTTTATACATCTTTTTTATATTTTTTAATTTTCAACTTTAGAGTTTCTGTCGGTTCACCTTTTTTAGCATCTAACAAATCAATATATACCTTCTCTGCATTATTTACACCGTTTTTATTTAATATAGAAATGATATCATTTTTAGCATCATTCTTCTTTTTCACATGTCTTTTAGTAACAACTTCTTTTATTATCGCGAGTCCTTTATATTTCATTCCTGGTTGGTCTTTTTCCACTAAATAATCAGTAATCTCATTTTCTAATACTTTTAAACGCTTTCTAAGTAATTTACCACGTTTTCCTAACATTTTCAATTCATTTTTTATTGAACTTAACTCATTAACTTTTGATTGAATTGTCATTTTATTAGATAATTTAATTTTTTAAATACTTCTTATTTAAAAAACAATTATTTCACATATTTAATTATGTCATTTATTGAATTGATTATTATAACATAGTTTACTTATAAAATACTTAAGTTATGACTACTTTAAATAACCAATAGTTTTTAACTTTACACTTATAAATCTCTCAATATCTTTATGTTTAACAGTATTAGGAACTTCTATTAAATTTATTCCATGTTGTCTACAAATACGTCTTTTCATATCATCTCTATATTTCTGGTTTAAAAAAGCCTCTCTATTCTTATGAAAATATGGAATATATTTATAATGCTGAGCCCCATTATACTCACACGCTAATCTTAAATTTTCATCATAACAATCTAACTCTAAATTAAATCTACCACCTGTAACAGGATTATTTAAAAAATTTGGTCTACTTTTGGTAAAAGGTTTATTAAAAATTTTTTGTAAAACTCTTCTACACTCTAATTCGCCTTTACTGTCTTTTGGGGGTGATCTTTTAGGTTTTTTATTAATATTATTTGAAAACACATATTTAGAATCCCATGTACCATTTTTACCTATTCTAAATAACGCAAAAATAAGTATAAATGCAATACAAAGACCTAATAATATTTCAAACCCCTTTTCATCCAATAATTTTTTTATTTTTTCAAACATTTAATTTATTTAAAATAAATATATTTATTTTAAACATTATGTATTAATTATTTCTAATATCAGTTTGTTTTATCAGGAACACATTTTTTATTTGTGCATATCTCAGTAGGCGAACATGGCTGAGACGGTATGGTACAATCTTCGGGTGGTCCACTAAAAAACCAAAACGGTTTATCATCGTTTGGATTATTAACCAATTTAGTATAATACCTATTACCACGAACAGTGTTGTAAATAGTAAGAAAATCATCATCAGGGTATTCTTTCATACCATCAGCCTGTATCTTAATTGTGTTAGTATTACGATCCGTACGTATATTTAGTTGTTTTACAGACAAAGTGTCCGCTTTTATAACACCATTATTAATACCCGTTATCTTACTGTTAATACCCGTTATCTTACTGTTAATACCCGTTATCTTACTGTTAATATCCGTTATATCATTATTAAAAGTTATATACACATATATAATACCTCCTATTAATAATAAAAAAACTATACCGATAATTATCGAAATTTTTTTTAAAGAATCCATTTTTATTATACAAAAGTTTTTTTAAAAAACTTTTACGACGTTCTTAAAAATATATGGTCATAGATTTCAAGGTATACATAATTATTAGACTCGTTATTAACCATATTATCAGACTCGTTATTAACCATATTATCAGAATCATTATTAACCATATTATCAGAATCATTATTAACCATATTATCAGAATCATTATTAACCATATTATCAGAATCATTATTAACCATATTATCAGAATCATTA
>Ga0115006_10000629_pt1 | contig 19733 bp, 16 predicted proteins | sample ArcOceMetagenome_3_FD_88943 | JGI IMG/M metagenome (GOLD analysis project Ga0115006, IMG submission 88943) | Marine eukaryotic phytoplankton communities from Arctic Ocean - Arctic Ocean- Svalbard ARC20M Metagenome | ecosystem: Environmental > Aquatic > Marine > Oceanic | place: Arctic Ocean...
AGCAATGGACGATTGCGCTGGCCGCGTCAAGACGGAAAGATAGGGTACATGTATGCTTCTTGCCGCTTGCGGACGGATGGCCCTCGGACGGATTCGCAGCGCACGTGTTGAGGAAAGAAGTTCCGTCCGTTGTTCGGGAAGCAACGGAACTCTCTCTCAAGATACCGTCGGGCTTTCTCGCTTACTTGTACCTTCGCCATGCTGTCAGTTGCAGTACACGAGAAGGAAAAAGAAGGCGACATTGCATGTTGTCTCTCATCCGTCCATGTACGTGTTGGTTTTGACATGTTTGGATCGGTGATTGGGGGGGGGCGAATCGGATCATCGCATCGAATCAATCTTCTTCCATGTTTCGGCTCTGGCTGGCCTGGAGGCAAGGGTTTGTCCTCTCCTTTGTCGAATATTTATTTAGCTTATATTTTGCTTGTCTCCTCCATATGTGAAATTCAAAATTCCAGCACATCCCACGACACCTGGCCCACGTGTTGTAGATCTACGGCAGTCCTCTTTCATCAAATCACCCACACATCCACACCTAAGTAAACCCACAAAAACCATGCCCAAGTCGAAGAAGAGCAAGTCCAGCGAGGACAAGAAGAGCAAGGCCAGCGAGGATCCCCTCGCCTCGCCCCCGGCCAAGAAGCCCCGCGGACGTCCCAAGGGCAGCCGGAACAAGACGACGACGACCCTCATCCCCGACAGCGAGGCCATGGAGCTGGGCATCGCCGCGGCCCACGCCCTGTCCATGCCGGCCAATGCGGCTGGGTTCGCCGCCACGCTCGGCATGCCCTCCCTCCCGGCCTCCCTGGCCGCCCACGGCACCGCCGACGAGCTCCGCCCCATCGACCGCGGCGACATGCCCAAGGAGAAGGAGACGCGGCTGGAGCAGAACCGCAAGGCCGCGCGCGAGTCGCGCCGCCGGAAGAAGGTCATGATAGAGGAGCTCCAGCGCTCCGTCATCTTCTTCTCGCGGGCCAACGCCACCCTCAAGACGCAGAACGAGGAATTCCAGCGCCTTCTGGTTCAGGCCCAGGCCCAGATTGCCCAGATGGAGGCCACCGGGGAGGTGCCCAAGTCGATCAGCGGCGGTGATGTTGCCACCGGCGGTGAGGGTGCCGACGGCGCGCCCGTTGCCGCCGCCGAGGCCATGGGCGCCGCCGACGCCGCCCCCGTCGACACACAGGCGGCCCAGCAGGCCGTCGCCGCCGCTCAGGCCGCCCAACAGGGCATCCAGTACCTGCAGGCCCAGGCGGCCGCCCAGGCCAACGCGGCTGCCATGCAGGCCTCGTTCGAGAGCCAGGGCTATCCGCCCGCCGCGGCCCGCGCGGCCGCCCGGACGTTCAGTGCCGCCGGCGACGGCAGCGGGGCCGCTACCTCGGCAGCGCAGGGGATGGACCCTCAGGCCATGATGCAGATGTGGATGCAGGCCATGGCCCAGGCGGGTGGCGGTGGCGGTGCGCCGGCTTCAGCCCCGGCCGACGCTGACAATGCAAATGTCTAAAAGCGGTGCCAATCGTTCGTTGAGTTATGGGATCCCCACGTACCGGTGTCGTGTCAGTTTTCTACGATCGTATATCGTCGAGAGCAATATTCTTAAGAAAGCAAATAAATTTTAAAGAAAAGAAAATCGTTTGCATTTATTTATTTTCCTACCAGCCCATGCGCACACACATATACCACGTAGTATATTTACGCCCTGTTGTGAAAGAATCGTCTTCGATATCTTCCCGTCGAACGTTTTCTACTTCAGGAGATCTCCTAGCTAGCTACGAGTACGGTAGTCTAGAGAGCTCTAGCTAGAGCTAGAGTGTGGATCCCTCATACAGTAGTTCGGTCTCCTCCGCCATCACGTGCATTTATTATTATGTTCTTCTTCACTCCCTCACTCGCTGTTCTTCTTCCTTGCCTCCTCCTTCCTCTTCTCGGCCATGTCGTACGCCATCATCACCGCCCTCTCTTCGGCGGCCGCCTCCATCCCAGCGTCGGCGCAATCGTGCGCGTCGTACGCGGCATCCTCCTCGGCCTGCTCCAGCTCGGCGGCGTCCACCTCGTCCGCGCTCAGACGCGACCACGGGTCAATACTTCCCCCATGGTCTTCCATCTCAGCATGGATCTCGTGCTTGGCCGTGAGGTGCATCGCCTCGGCCATCATCACGGCGCGCTCCTCGGCGGCGGCCTCCATCCCGGCGTCGGGACAGTCGTGCGCGTCGAAGGCGGCATCTTCCTCGGCCTGTCGCAGTTCGTCGTCCTCCTTTTGGCCGTGTAGCCTAATGACTGAGAAGAAGGTGGGCGGACATGATGCTCTTCTCCTTCTCGCTTGTGATCGTGGTGTCATCTCTACAATTTGATGCTGCCGCGTCGCGACTGCTTGTCGCCATCGCACTGGCACTGCATGAGGGGCAAATGCCTCAGTAACAGAGACAACAGAGGATACTACTACTGCGACTATGGCGGTAAATTGCTTCATTTGAATACGTTGGTTGCTTTACTTTGGTTCGTTTCGATTGATTGATTGATTGATTTTGTGGGTTCTTTTTCCAGCTCTAGCTACTCGTACTACGTAGTACGTACCTAGGTACGTGTACGTGTCCAAAAGCGAAGGGGCATAAATAAACCAAATCAAGACTTACTCGACTGATTCAAAAGTACACACGCCTGAGCCATTTACAGATATCCGATCCGATCATTCATTCTGATGCGTCAATTTTTGAGGTGTCAGCCGCAATCCTCATGCGATGATGTGATGCACATCATGCATCACACATTGGCTGTGGCCACCCCTCGCCTCATTCTTCCTCATTATTCTCTTCTGGTAGTCGATTGATTGTTGGGGCGTGGCTATTACCAAACATAAATCTGCAGAACAATTCCTAACATTCCTACCATCAATCATGACATCACCCTCCGATGACAAGTCCAATTCTTCGGCGGCGGCGGCGGCGGCGGCTCCTCCCGCTCCCAAGAAGAAGCACCCGCTGATGCACCTCGTCGCCGGCGGGACGGCCGGCTTCATCGAGTCCAGCATCTGCCACCCCCTTGACACCATCAAAACGCGGATGCAGCTCCGCCGGCAGGCCCAGACCGTCGAGGCCGTCCGGGCCCGCTCCTCGCTGCACGAGCCCGGGATGATCCGCCGCGTCGTCGGGAGCAGCCTAGCCGATCCCGCGGCCGGGCTGCACCGCACGGCCGGAGCCCCCGCCGTCGCGGCGGTCGCGGTCGATGGCGTGGGAGGAGGTGGCATGGCGGCGCACGAGCCAGGATTGCGCATGGCGGCGTCGGCGTCGGCGGGCCATCCGGGCGGGCCGTCGCCGGCCCAGGTGCGCGTCATCGCGTCGCATCAGCCGGGATCGGTCTCGGCCACCCTGGGACCGATCGGTACTGCCAAGCGCATCGTCACTCGGGAGGGCTTCACGGCCTTGTACAAGGGATTGTAAGTGACAGTCGGTCTGGTCTAGTCTGGTGCCAATATCAATACGTTAGGAGTACATACGCACCGTACCGGTACTTGACTGACTTGATGTCGTGAACCAACTTACAGTAATTTATTTGGTGTTTCATCAATCTCATTGAAACATATATATTTCTAATCCGTACCTTTTCACCCCACCACCTGCTCGTGGGCACAGAACCGCGGTCTGGACAGGAATTGTTCCCAAGATGGCCATCCGCTTCGTCAGCTTCGAGTGGTACCGAGAATATTTGGGTTCGCTACAAATGCGACTCGGAGGTGGCGGCGGGGATCAGCAACAGCTGCCGCCTGGACAGTACACCCGATCCGTAACCTTCTTCGCCGGACTGGCGTCGGGCCTGACCGAGGCCATCATGGTGGTAACGCCGGCCGAGGTGTGCAAAATTCGGATGCAGGGACAATACAATTCCATGGTTGATCCGGCACAGTTGAAGAACCGCAAGTACACCAACGTGCTGCAAACGGCGACCGTAATTGTTCGGGAAGAGGGCATCGGCGCGCTGTACAAGGGCGTGGTCCCAACCATGATGCGGCAAGGGTGCAACCAGGCGGTCAACTTTACGACGTACAACTACTTCAAGGATACCGTCATCCAATGGAGGAAGAACAAGGGCGAGGGCAACATCGGTCTGCGGCCGTGGGAGAGCTTGGTCCTTGGAGGCATCAGTGGCGGATTTGGTCCCATGGTGAACAATCCTCTTGGTGAGTGTAGAAGCATGTCACTGTTTAATATGTTTTGTAATGCTACTGAAGGTTCAGGTGAACGGTCGTTGGATATCTAAAACACTCACTCATTGCTGGCCTTCATTCACTGACTTGCTACCTTCATTCACTGACTTGCAATTGATCCCCCCTTCCATTCTCACACCAGATGTTGTCAAAACAAGGATGCAGAAGCAAGTCATTCGAGAGGGCACGAAGCCCAAGTACAACGGTTTGCTCCAGTCCTGTATTTTGATTGCCAAAGAAGAGGGGACGCCAGCATTGTGGAAGGGCATCACCCCCCGCCTCCTCCGCATCATGCCCGGCCAGGCCATCACGTTCATGACGTATGAGTTTGTCAGCAAAAAGCTCAATCGGTATGGACTGTTTGTGGTGGACCCCTCGGACTAATCGCGGTTAGACTCTCTACCGAAACTGTGGCATTGCTGTACTACGTAGCTCTACTAGAGTCTAATATTAATAGAGTCTAAATTTTGATAAATTGATTTTTTGATTTACGTTCTACCGTACATTTTGTATGTAGCGGTACTAAGTACCTAGTGTTGGTACCTGGTGTTGCGGGCACATATTTTTGAGATCGAGAGTTTGTGTGATGGTAAAAAGCTGCGACTCGCGAAAAGCAGGTGCATCAATACCGTCATTAAAACCTTTAGTACACCGCTCCGTCACAATGGCCATGCAAAATTTGTGATAAATTTTGTTGCCCTGACGAGAGAAGATGAAGGTTCGATTCAATTCCATCTCTTCCTCATCAAAACATGTTATGTTACTAATGCATTCTTGCGCGCGTAGTTTTGTCCATTGAGCCTTGGGGCCAAAATATACCTCCTCGTCAACCAAACTTCCCATACTCGTGCTTGTAAGTAATGCGCCGGGAGGTGAGTTTTGAACAAGATCTATGTTGTCAGACTTGCAGAGACTTGATCCATGCAGTATGTCGCACTGAATTCTCTCGTTTATCATCAGATCACCGCCCCTTTGAGCAATATCAGGCCCCGGATCCCACTCCGATGATAAAGTGGCCGGCACGGTATTGCACGAGTCGCCAGTAATAGTGACAAATCGACCGGGATATTGTTTAGATAAGAAGTCGGCAGCAGGTCTCTGGTAGGGCCTGTCAAACCGATCAAAGGAATACACAACCGTGCTGTTCGATGCGGCAAGGAACAGCGCTGCAGAGTGTCCCGCACCAAATCCCGTCTCGCAAATGCGAAGGGGGCGTCCAGGGTGGGAGACGTCAAGGACTCTTCCTAATTTCTCAACGATGGCTGTAATAAGTGCACTTTGCCGTGGATATAGGAAAATCCCCCCAGAGACTTTCGTTCGTGGAAAGCCCTCGACAATTTCATCGATCAACTGCCATGAAGACTTTAGTTCCTTTGGTAAGAGTGGCTGTGACTCCGGACACCATCTACCAGTCTGTTTCTTTGTCGAATATTTATTCCGCACTTTGCCAACAAAACCACGTCGTCGGTTGGCCCTCTTGCCATTTTTCTTGCGGTTCGGTGTCTTTACTTGTTGGCCCATGTCTAATAGAAGCTCGACTCGGACCTTGTTTGTGATTCCTCCGGCGGACCTTTTGGGGCAGAAGAAGTGAAGGACTCGGTCAAATTTGTTGCACGTACCGAACGATGGGGCGATAAATGTCTTCTCGTTCTCGTTTCGGCAGAGCTCTGCCGGTATGCGTCCCTCGAAACAGGTTCGGCCCACGGGGATCTCCTGAGTGAGTAGGTTGATTGACCAGGGTGGAACTGGTGGCTGCACAAAAACCCCAGATGTTGAAGAACCTGTCATAACATTATTCAGGGGTGATGTCATTATAGAACGAAGTGTGTGGTAAAGATCAAAGCCACTCGCCAATCGCTCTTGATTTTTTTTCAACACTTCGAGGGATATTTCTGATAAAGATTGCGGTAGAATTATCTCGGTCCATGGTCTCGAATGCTCCACTTGGGTAGAAAAGTCGGCGGTGCTGGGCCCGTCTTGAAGACCGTGGTCACTACGGAGAACTACGATTGTGTTGCTTGCACCCGGCCTTGACAATAGTTTCCTCAAGAAAGACGACAGAACAAAATCATAAGTTTCTGCCTTCTGCGTCATCGCCTCCCAACGGGGTGCATAGTCGTGAGCCGCCATGGCATTCAGGAAAGCAAAGCGCGGACGGTCGCTATACTTGGACCACATTTGCAGAATAGACTCGGTACTTATCAAGCTTTTCTCCAGGCCTTGGTCACCATCAACGCACGGTAAATGGAATCCCTTTCCACTCCATAGCGCTTTGGGATCGATAGTTAGATTTTGCTGCATCAGTTTTCTTTCGGCGATGCGGCAGTGCGCTGTATGGACCTTGATATCGGCATTTAAATCGAATATGTTGCCCTGTGTAACATATGGGCTGTGATCAAAACAGAATTCCTCTCCAAAAAAAGTTACATACCCCATGTCTCTAGCGATGTCGAATAAAAAAGGCGAGGAGCCGCTTCCTTTGGCGTTGGGATTGGCATTAGAAGTGTTTGGACACCAAACAGAGGCATTGAGAAATGTGATGCGGTGCCGAAGGTTATATTCCAGCGCACCAGGGTCATTGCACAGTCCATCTTGACTGGTGGTTCTGCATTCTTCGTCGGGATGCGATGTAACACATCCAGCAAGAGCAGACACCTACACACAAGTTTTGGAAACAGGAATCAAAATAGAGACGACGTTGACATGGTGAGAATGTTGCATGATCATCGTGAAACATCAAGCATTCGAGCAATCCTATTAGCGTCCTTACCTGGTTCGATATGGAGTTAGGTCCCGTTACTGTGAAGCGGTTACTTAAATCCACTGCGCAAATGCTGGATTTGCATACCAGTTTACCTCGATCATTCTCTTCAATTCGATGCTCACTGAGAAATTCTCTCGTTTGGGGGAGATGCCGGTCAGCATAAGCAACGGACGCAGAGTCGACCTCAATAAAGAGGATGTTAGGGGGGAGACCACTATTCTCTTTACTGCGTTCTTCCTGTGAGCGTCGCACAAGTGAAGGGTCTCTTTCGACTCTCGTTTCAAAGGACAACGTGCGATTGGGGCAGTCGACAAAGGCAAAGTATTCATGAGAAAATTCGACAGTCTTGCTATTTCCTTTCCAGGGATGATGTAAACAATCATACCACCCTCGATGGCTCGTTGCACACTTGCACGGCGAAACGAATGTGCTATCATGGAGTTCAGCTCCGGACAGAGGATTTCCTGGAGGGCACATTTCTCTCGTTTCTTTTTGGCTCCGAGGAATGTCGGCATAATAAGAAAGCATAGACGCTGGAGAGACCATTTCGGTGGTGTCGTTGTTATGCTCACCGTCTGGTCGCTTTTGATCCAAGACATCGCACAAATATTGGGGAGTCGCTCTCGACCCTCTGCACTCTTGTCGCTCATCTGGGAGTCGATTCAAAAGAGACAATCCTTCTGCATTTACCCTTTGGTAACTCCCTAACCCTAACCCTTTACCTTCCTTGAAAAGAACGTGCCGAAACGTGGCGTAGGCGTCGAGCGGAGAGGTCCACAGATCTTTGTTTGCCCGCAACGCATTCCTGGCATCCTCGTTGTTGTATGACAGCGGGAGTTTCATGTAAAGAATCGGATTCGCTCGTTCTTGCCTCCCCTGGCGGGTCTGCACGTAGGAGCCGTGTGTTAAGCCTCGGTTCGATACCACCACAACTAGGGTGTTATCGAAATCTCGCGGACGACCGTTCCTCCACGCTGCCAAAAATGATGCGATAGGTTCATCGAGGGCCGCAGCTAGAACATTTGTGTCCTCTTGACTATCAGTGAAAGAAAGAATTGCTGCCCAAGGCCGGCTTCCTTTTTGTCCATATTCTGTCATAAATTGTGCCGCATGACGTGAAAGATGCGATGCCGCAGGTTTCCCCGCGATGCAATTGGGCCGCTCAAAATCAAAACAATGCATTTCGTGAAGTGCAGAGCCATGCGTTGCATTTGGCGCAAGGCTTGGCGCAAGGCCGCCCTTTCGAACGCACCTGTCTTCGGCCCGGAACATGGCATAGCCGCGATCCCTTAAATCATCCCAGATCCAATGATTGCTTTGAAACGTCATGTTTTGGTCAAGTAGAGTTGTTGGTGTGTACCGATCAAACGAAGCGAAACCTAGATAATCCAACAAAGCCCTTGTCCCTGGGAGCGTTTGATCAAACAAACGGCGGCTCATGGAGTCTATGTCAACAAGCAAAAGATTGGGAGGTCTGGACGGAGTTTCTTTGGACTCCTGGTGACTCGCTTTGTGAGTTTCTGCCGGGGTAATAATGCGAGTTGCGCACGCCGATGCGCCTCTCTTTCCGCCACAATTATTAATGTGAACACACACCGCTTCAGACACCTCGATGCTGGAACCAGAAATCCAAACTCGATCTATTCGATTGGGATCGACGACAGCCTTATTGGCACAAAATACGCTGACGCCCCCGAACAGCTCTTTCGCGGATAAGTTCGATCGGTTGCTTGCAATCGCTGATAATTTTGCACCCCTTGCCCCCACAGAAAATTCCAGCCTTGCCTCTGACTTGCACGATTTCAATGAAAGGATGCAATCGCCCGTCGATTTGTCGACTCTGACCTTCCCAGCGCTGAGCGTCGCGATATATTCACGTTGTGATGGAATGGCCAAGTCTAACCCCTTCGTCGCAAACAAATATGATGTAAAGGTTCCATCCCCTGTTTCCGCCGCCTTTCCTGCCCCACGGCGCAAGAATTCTGAAGCACTGTCCCTACCAATGAGTGCATTCGGTTGGAACCATTTCAAGCTGTGCGACGAACTCAGTAGCGATATCTTGTAATCCATGTCCGCCAATGATATCACCGACTCAACCCCCGAGAAGATAAATTCATTGTCCCCATACTTCGTTACCATTCCAGATGCACTTACCCGCAAAATGATGTACTTGATGGTCACTTCGGATAGAATGCGAGAGACAACTTCGGATGCCAATGCATTCTCAGAACCAGCCGGTGGGTCGAATAGCGCCAATCGAATCGACCTCGGTGGGCCCGAAACCGAAGATCCTTGTGCCTCCCACCATGCTGTAAGCTCATTGGTTGCGTCTCTGCCATTACTAATCCCCACCGAGTGCACCTGATGTCCCTCCTTGGTGGCATATCGAACAAATGACGGGCCGACGGAGGCATTGACAATTAGCTCTTCGATTGTTGGTGACGTAGTAAACACTTGTTGCCGAGAAGAAGAAGACGGCACGAAATCTTTCGAGACAACCAAAACATTGGAATCCTCGCCCTCGACGATGGTGTGTCGAGATAGGAGCCGGGCGGCCAGGTCCCTCATCACGTATCCGAAGTATGTGGAGTTGGAGTTCGCCGCGTAGCCCGGACGTCGAGCAGGACTTCGTCGCAATATCTCCATCTCGTGACGTGATATCCTGCCATTATCATCGTCCTTCGCCGCGTCAAATTTCGTTGGGGGCGGCAAGGTATGTAGCAACTGCTCTTCATCCGTCTCCATTCCGCCTCCGGCTCGCTGTCGCCTGGGGGTTCTCCCGATACTGTGCTCGTCGTTGGTTCTCGGCCGATCGCGGTACAGGTACGAGTGGTATGGCCCTTCGTGGCCAGCGTCGCCACCACCGGCGGCGGAGGTCGGCCAGAATGCACCAATGACTATCTGTTGTAGCACATAGACCGAGAGGATGGCCGCAGCGGCCGCGGCGCAGAGCAGCCAACGCAGCAGCAGGCGCCGCATCGACTACGACGACTGGCAGAGAGTACGTCGTAGTTATGGCGTACCTAGGTATGGCGTTATGGCGGTAGAACTTTGCAAATTTGCAAGCAAACCGATGGCGCGCGCGGCGCCCCAGCCGTACGTGTACGTACATACAGTATTGCAAATGTCAATGTGCTCGTCTTGGTCTGTCCAAGGGCTGAGGCAATTGAGGTTCGATTCATTCGATTCGATTCGATTCATTCGATTCATCAGCCGAGCCCTTGCATGTCGGCGCTTGGGAGAGGCACGCGCCATGGCGCGTGCCTCTTCGACTCTCATCTCATCAGCCGTCGCGAATGCGAATGCGAAGCAAAGCCACCGCCGCCGCCGGTATCCAATCAATTCAATAGGGCCGTCAGTGTAACTAACTGAAAAGGGTATCATGGGTCTGGCTGTTGTCATACACGGATACGCGTACATGTAGCTCTCCTTGCATGTTGGGGGATGTACGCGAATTAGAGCTTTGCGTGCGTGCGTTTCGAGCAGCCCCCCACAAAATAATGCTGCGCATGTACGAAAAACGGACCCTCTCCATCCTCCTCTGCATGATCATCACCGGTGCCCTCCGGTCCGTGGCGGTGAAGCTTCTCTATCAGATCGGGCTTTCGGCACCGTTCTTCGTGACGTTGCTGTATCTCTGTGGCCAATCGCTATCTCTGGGGGTGCACTGCATAGGCAGACGGTTGGGCATCGTCAAGAAAGAACACCATCGAGAGACGGCACATCATTACGATGCAGCTCTGGATGATGAAGGTGATGACACATCTCCGTCAGCAAAGCAATCCTCGGTGACGCCTCCACCCAATCGGCAGCGATCGGGTTCCTTCACCGGCCTCACCGAGGAATCATCCTCAGCCTCGGCCGTGTCCTTTATCCACGCCATCCCACCGCCTCTCAGGCCGGCTGTACCGGGCATGTTCAATCTCATCAATTCCGCCATGCGATGGGCCTCCCTCGTGTACGTGCCGGCCTCGACCGCCGAAATGCTGATAAGTGGATTGGAATTGATCCTGAGCACCGTTGCCGCAAGAGTTATTAGAAAGCGAGTGATTTCCATGCAAAGATGGGGAGGTGTTTGCATCGTGGCAATGGGGCTGGTGGTGGTCCGACTTTCCGATATTTCGCCAGCGAGTGATGATACTGACGCTAATAGGGATGTTATGTTCAGTAATGTCACCGTAAATGACGATGGCAACGTCGCTGCAGGAGCTGGCGTCGATTTCGACATTGCAGCATCTGCATCGGCAACAACGATTCAAACAACTGATCGATTGATAGGTGATGTTCTAATTGTCGGCCAATGCATAATGAGCGCCCTGCAAGATCTTGCGGAAGAGCTTTTTATGCACGAGGCCGATCTGTCGCCGACGTTGCTGCTCGGATGGGAGGGTGTATTCGGTTTGACAATTGGACTTCCACTCTACCTACCTCTTGCGCCGTTGCTGGGAGAAGATCCCAACGAGGTGTGGGAGCTCTTGAAGTCGTCGACGTGGGTGCTGGCATATGTGAGTGGATTGGTTCTGCTCTTTACCGCCACAGGTGTGTTCAACATTGTTGCAACGGCCGTCACGAGCTCAATGACTCGAAATATATGGAAGAACTTCAGATCTCTGGCAGTGTGGATCTTGGGCCTGTGCCTTTACTATTCATCGGGAAATGAAAGTAGTATTGGAGAAAGATGGAAGATGCCCGCTTCGTTCGTCACCTTGTTGGGATTTGCTACGATGCTAGGCGGCATTTGTTTGTACTATCGCACACGCGAGGCGAGAACACTTGACAGCGGCTGTCAATGGGGAAGGAAACGCTACAGTGCCGTGAACCTTGTTGTCGTCGATGACGAGGAAGCACCAAATGGGTGGAACTCGTCCATTGAACTGGCGAGCGTTGACGGAAAGGTCGACGAAAATGGTTCAGCCGACGAACTTGCTACATGCGGGCACGAACTAACCTAGCTAGTCTAGCTAGATAAAATAATATTACAACGCGACGCGACGTCTACGTATCAATCTAGCATCTTAAGCATGGACTTACTTTAAAGATTACGAGATCGTAATGCTCACCTTCTAGCCCTCCTCGAGAGGAGGAGAGATCCGAAAACGACCAATCCACCAACGACGGCAACGGATGCCCAAAACCTCGAATTATCTTTTGATGAGTCAAGCAACACGCTGGTTTCATCGTCGGCTACTGCTTGGTCATCACCAACACCAAGACCATCATTTTTAGAAACGATGCTATCGCGAGACCGAGCGGCAGGCGTCACATCAGTAGCATCGTCTGGGGCGTCGGCATCATCGTTTCCTGGTGCTTCTGCGGCTTCAGAATCAATCTTGTCGCTTTCAATGGCAATGCCTCGCTCTGTCGCTGTAGACACATCGACGAGGGAAACCGCCGAGGAAGCTTCTTGCTTTTCAAGGCCCGCTGGAAACTCCACTACATCAGGTGGAGAAATATCCTCAGCGATCGGAGATTCGCCGATGGAAGCTTCTTCACTCTGCCTCTGCTGCTTGGCTTCGTATTTCTTCTTCTTCTCTTCCGTAGTGGGGGGCGGACAAATAATACTGGCATCATCATCTTCGTCCGTCTTGCCCTCGTCGATGCATTCATCGAAGTAGTCTTCAACCTCTTGGCAGCTCAAGCCGTCCTTGCTGATTAGCTCGAGAGGATCCGTCTCAAAGCGGGAGTTGTCCAGATCGCGATCCATCTCGGCCATATGAAGAGGGGTGGCCGTTGCCCCGGGAGAAAACAAAACCTCAAGACGGAAACGCTTGGGGTCATTGATATCCTTCTTGGGATCTTCAAAGAGGCGGAAGACAATCTGAGTGAGATAGCACAACTCAGGGGTTCGATCGACCAAGTCCCTGCCTCGTTTGGATAAGATAGAGCTCGAGCTTCTGGGGTCGTTGTAGGTGAACCTCAAGACATTCAGAAGGGTGTGAAGGTGGCTCTCGGATGTAAAGTAGAGCCGAGTTCGGACGCGCCGACCCATGGTGTTGATCGGAAGATCGGCCGAGTATTCCATATTGATCATGTATCTCATGTCAACTTGATCATCCGTTCTTGCGATGATGAGGTCGTACCTATGATGCAGAGCACAAATGGAAGGACAAGAAGAGTTAGCCACTGGATGGTGCAGGATATAAACACACCAGTTGAATCAATGACCACCCCAAACCAAGATAGAACTCACTTGATCTTATCGAGAAGGAGCCGACACATCTTCTGTCCGATGCTGCGCTTTTCGATGACGGTGGTACCGTACTCTTGTGGTACAACACAGTCCGCCATCGTTTTAGCCATGTTGTACAGCTTCACGAGGGTCTCGGTGAGGCCAAGATGAGGATTGTGAAGCATGTCAAAGCGCACGTTGTCGTGAACGTCCGGAACGCGAGAGAGATCGAAAGTATCAGTATCTTCGTCGTAGAACTTGCGATAGAGCAGACGCCAGCGCTCCGTCAGTTCGAGGAGAGTTTCGCCCTTGTACAATTTAATGTGGACGGCACTGAGGGCGCCGCTCTCCCCTCCTTCCCTGTCAGTGCCTTCGGGGTTACTCTCATCACAACTGGTTAGAAGACCGAGCATCTCATCTAGCTGCTCTAGAAGCTCGCCCACGACGGCCCGAATGGCAAACAAAGCCTTTCGAGGATTCTTCACCTCTCGGAGGGCAGTGTGGATGGACGTCAGCTCGACAGGGCCCACAATCTGCTCATGCTCCTCTACGGATGTTTTGTCGAAGTCAACATCTCGCTGAAGGTTTTCGTTGATCTTCTTCTTGCAAATCTCCAGCTCTCTCTTGACTTCCTTGTTGCCGGAAGGGTCCAGCATGTGAATGCTGTCCTTCTCTTTGTGCACGAGAGAAACGAGGATGGGTGGAATTTCTCCTTCGAGTTCGAGTAGGCCCTTGGCACCGGCGGCGGCTGTCTTCATGACCCTACCCTCGTCAGAGGTCTTGATCTTGAGGTCATGGCGGAATGTCGAGTGAAGGCGTAGGATGCCGCCCCCCGGGGCATCGGGATAAAGCTCGTGACGAATGCGCTGGCCAAGATTGATGGCCTGCTTTTCACCGAGTCTGGTAAGGTTTCCGCCCCACTTGAGAATCAATTCTACCTCCGTACATTTGATAACCACATTCCCGTCTTCTCCAACAGTTTCGTTCCACTTCTGCGGTTTGATCTGGAGCTTACGGTTGAGACCACCAATCTTCCAACGCTGCAGCACATCGCGCATGTGCCTGAGTTTGTAGAGCAGTTTACCGTCGTCCGATTTCTTTTTCTTCTTGCCTCCGTATGTCCTGGCCTCCTCCTCCTTCTCGGCGATCATCAGAATGATCGTTTTGAGAAATTCCTCAAGCGGCTTCTTGTGCTTGACCTTGAGGTCCTTCTTTGGCGCCTTGCAGCGCTGATGGAAGTAAGCCAGTACGCGAGGTTCGGTCATGATGACCTTGACCTTCTGCTTTGGTGTTCGGTCGCCGTGACGAATGACTGCGATGACACAACGAAGCTCCTCCTTGTGAGTGCTGGGCTCCTTGACGCAAACAACTTCCTCATCGCCGTCGTTAACGACAGAGCTTGCCGCCGAGGTGACAATCGAAGGTGGCTTGACCGCCAGTTGGTGGGGTATCTGACTGACAGGCATTGCACCTTCTTCCAGAGTCGTAGGGGCCTGGACCGACGTCGTATCTGACTCTGTCCTTGCAGGGGATAACGGCGCGGCATCAGCCAATGACTCCTCCTCAGGCTCAGGCTCGCCCTTGAGCATACGGCTGACGCGCTGCATGGCAGAAGACGTCGCCTTCTTTACCTTTTTGGGAGTGACGTGGTGGTCTGGCATCGTCGTCAGTAGAGGATCAAGAGCCGAGAAGCAATTGAGACGAGTCGGCCTCACAGCTGCAAGCATATGTTCCGTGAGAATCTGGGCGCAATCATCGTAGTACTTGCGACTGTTCTTAACAAAGCTCCACCCGTTTACATCGCAAACGTAGCTAACAAGGGAGTCGCCCTGCTGGACGCGGAGCAGATCGAAACCGCACACCTGTTGCTTGAAGACAATGACGATGCGCCGAGCAATCTCCTTTTCGCGGAGGGTAAGGATGACGGGGAAGCGGACTTCTTTGCCATCTGAGTTTCGTTCTACCTTGCCATCGACGGCGGGCGACTTTCTAGCCTCGGCGTGGCCTGTATGGTTCAAAAGAGGGAGAGGCATGTGTTAGTCATAGTCAACGTCAGAGGAACGCAATGGTATTATTGAGAGTCTTCTTGCTTGGCCACTTCACTTTGTTGCTCACCGTAATCAGGCCCAACAGTATACATTTTCACGTCAGTGCCCTGCGTCTCCACGAACTCCTCGTAGATATACGATCCATCCCGGCGGACCTCATTGATCATGGAATAGAACTCCGACGATCGGTCGCCGACCTTGCGGAAGAGCTTCTTGCAGCCTCCGCCAGCACTGGTTGGATAGTAAATCGCAATGTTATGATCGTCGGCGTCGACAGGCTTCTCCACGAAGGGTTTGTGAATGACCACCCCGTTCACCTCGATGTGATCGTCGTGCTCGATGAGGTCACCTCCCTCACCATTGCCATCCCCGGTGCCGGTGGAGACATACCCGTCGCGGCTCATGTACACGTGACGAGGGACGTCAATACCGCTCGACTCCAGCAGGTCGTACACCTTCCTCCTATCCTTGAGGGTCCATTGCATCTCCAAATCGTTCAGAACGAAGGGACGGCGCAGCTTGACGTACTCCTCGGCCTTGGTCAGGGGATATCCACTGGAATAGAAGGCGATGAGAACGTCCACAACGGGCCAATCCCCAATAGGACTGTTCTTGATGAGATCGTCCCCGAAGAAGACGCACTCGAACAGCGTTTCGTCCAATCTCGACAGAATCTCTCCCATGGGCTTCGATCTAGCCTTCTTGTCCATGGCGCAGATGCCGACGCGGATGCGATCTCCGGTGCTGATGCGGTGGGCGATGTGAGCGGCGTCGCGGGAAGAGAAAATGTTGATGGACTTAGTCGAGCGATGCTGCGTCGCGTTCTTGGGATTGTTGTTGCTGATCGGATGCTTCGCTTTGACTGCCGCTGCAGCAGGTGGGGCGGGGGGCGGCACCGTCGCGGGCGCGCTGACAATGTTGGAATGCTCCTCGGTCACCTCCCGGGAGAGTGCCGGCGCAGGTGCTGCTGGCAGATCCGGAGCTTGAGCCACCGCAGGAGCAGAAGGGGCCGTCACCTCGCTGATCCTCCGCTCAAGCATCTGCTGCGGCCTGTGCGGAAGGTGTACCGCGTCAGGAATCTCGTTGGGGGGTGCAGCCGCCGCCGCTGCCGCCGAATCCGCCGGACTGAGGAAGGTCGGGGCCGATACCTCCGACCTCACGTCGATCGGGGCCGTCCCCTCCAGATCAAAGTGCGGCAGGGGTGGTCCGGGCGACTTGCTGAGACCCTCCAACACCCGGGCCGGTCGGATCTTGGGCGTTTCCGCCGCCGACAGATCGGCCTGGTTAGTGGCGGTATCGGCATTGGAATTGGGCGACAGCGTCGTATTTGCACCAACATGGACAAAGTCCTCCCCATCTTCGGGCTCAAACAAAACGTGCCCGTCGTCCTTCTCTTTCTCCTTGTGGTTGCTGGTATTGATCGCATCGTGGTCCGTGTTGCCATTGGCCCAAGGCTTTCCATCCCCACCTCCATCCTCCGAGCCGGACCGGCTGGCCGAATCATTCTTTTTCGACCGCCCCGGACCGGGACCAGGACCGCCGGATACATTGCCATTAGCACCACCGGCAGCATTGCCCGAAGCATAGTAGTCGCCGCCACCTTCGACGCACTCCTTGCACCGGCTCGAGGGCCGGTCGGTGCCGTCGGCGTCGGTCGTCCGCTTCCGCCACTGGCTGGCGCTGTACGCCGCCCTAGGCAGGGTGCGGTGGCACTGGGCGCAGGGGCGGGGCATGGTCCTTTATAATATCGCAATGACAAATAAATATGACAAACCAATCAATCGTCAGACCGGGCAACCTGTGCAGTCAGTATGGAATACAAACTGCGCCGAAGCAATTGCCCGAAGGCCGCGCTACAGCAAGTTGCAAAGTCGACGATGCCGATGGGCCAGCATCGGACGACGGACAGAGCAAAATGCGGTCGCCACGCCATCGCACATCGCACATCGCACGCGCGTACGCTGTCTGCCTCATTTTTTCCAACGATGGCGCCCAACGACCTCACACGTACTGCCGCCGACACAGCACCGTCCCCGACCTGTGATGATGTGGTGGTTTCGAGAGTGTTCTTAATTCGGCACGGGGTGAGTTTGCAGAGATGCTTCAGCAGCACGGCATAGATCACATACATTTTTTGGCGGACGATGGCTCATCATGCCTTTTTCCAGCCAGTTGGGCGGTGGGGTCGTGCTACCATGTCCATGTTTGTTGCAATGCACCTAGCGTCTGTTCGAATGAAATGCACGAAAACAATCTCAATACTACCTCACGCGCATGCGCACTCATTGTGTATTCATTCCCTCTCTTTAGGACCGTTTCGACTATGCCAACGATCATTGGGCACCGGCGGCGAAGAGGTTTGGTTGTCTGACCTCCGACCCTCCCCTGAGCGCTCTTGGCCATCGTCAGGCCAAGGAGACCGCCGACTACCTGGCGAAGACCATCAGCGAACGCAACGACACCACCGTCAACTTGAACACAGCCATATCTAAAATTATGGTGTCGCCTTACCTGCGCGTCATCCAGACCGCCTGTCCGACATCCGACGCGTTCGACATCCCGCTTTGTATCGAGGGTGGGCTGTCCGAGGCCCACGCCACCCCCGGAGATGTTCTGCCCTCTCCACAAGACCGATTCGCGTACTTCCCTCAAGTCGATCCGACGTACCACAGTTTGCATCGGGTGAAACCGACTCCTGGCTTTGCTTGTCCGAAGACAGGACACCCCTGCGAGGCCTTTGCGGGACACTACACGAAACGAATGGGAGAGTTCGCGAAGAAGATCGAGGAGCATCATCGCGGGGAGACGATTGTTTGCTTCAGCCATGCAGCATCGGTGGCACTAGTGGCGGCATTGCTCAAGCGTAGCATGAGAGAGCTTAAGTTTGCAGCCTGTGGTGTTTACGAGCTGGAGCGCATTGATGACGGACCGTGGACACTGGTGAGTGGTGGAGACACCAATCCACACGTTACGGAAACAAGTCCGACGACGTATCCGTGGGGATTCTCGGAAAAACAATTCAAAGAGGTCGAAGGTGGAAGATATTTTGGCGAATCAGAAGGGGTTGGCTTGGATTACTTTGTGCCTTAGCTCGGGTTGTGGACTGGACTGGAAGGACTCGCTTCGTGGTAGGTCACTTTGACGGCACCTTAGCTAGCTGTACATGTAGCTTATTAAAGTGAAGGATACACACTTTCCCACGTATCTCTAGCCTAGAGAGAAATGAGAGATCTCAACATGCCTTTAATAATAAATCTTCGGCCTACATGTACGAGTTGCGGTTGCGGCATTCATCCGAAGCAGAGCAGAATTAGACTCGACTCATTTCTCCTCACAATTATTTTGTTAAATGTGTTACCTAGGTACAGATCTACGTCGTACTGGCTAATCGAGGGGCACAGCATGAATAATTTTAAATATAAAACAATGTATGCGACCGTGAGCACATGAATATCAGTGTAGGATCGCACCTGGTTCAGAGTCGAAAACTAGGCCAAATAGTCATGTCATGTGTCTTTTCTTCACATCGGACTATCGAGAATTTCGCGATCCCAAAGGCATTCGTCATAGCCGAACACCCCAGCAGCCTCCAGTTCCGTAGTAGTGAGATTCACCCAGTCCAAAAAGTCAGTAGTTACTGTTGCATTGGTATCCCAGGTCGTCTTGTTGTAACCCAATTCCTTGGCCGCGGCCTTGACGTTCTCATCGTCAGACGATCGCTCTTTGGGCAACTCGTCCCAGTCATAGTCGGAATAGAAGTCCTCCCACGACCCTAAATATGCGATGGAATAGCACAGAATTATTAGAATGCATATGTGAGAAAAATTTCATATATATATGCGACCCAATTTGTCAAGTGTTGCCATCTCAATCAGCAAAGAAAACCCGATAGGACTATATCAGGACGCTTACCTTCGGTATATCCAAGAAGGATAGCAGCCGTTCTTTCCGTGTTGGTGAGCTCGGTTTCCCCGGAGGGAGCATCGATCCAATAGTCATGACGAATTGCCGATGGATCGAGAAGGGTGTCGTCATCCCATTTGCGAGAATTGAACGACAGATCTCGGGCGGCAACCCTCTGTTCAGATGTTAGGTCGTCCCACTGGAGGTCGTATGGGTGACAAATCACTTCTTCGTCGGTTGTGTTGATCGAACTGTCTTCCAGCTCTCGCATAATATCGAGTGTATCGTCGGGGGTGATGTCGGCGTTCAAATCAGAAGCACCTCGTAGGTTGGTCTCCGCCGTCGCCTTTGTCAGGCTGACAGCCTGTAAAATGATGACGAAGGACGTTGTGGAGAGTTTCATCATTAGCAAATTGGAAAAGGTCAGGGTCAGATAATAAGTAGAATCGTTTGAACAAGAAAACTGCTTGCTTGAGGAATAATGAGAACCGGCCTTCACTTTGACCATTGCTGGCAACCCATCCACCACGAGAACCGAGTGGAAAAGCGCTCGCCTCAGACGAGCGTTCGGTTCGCTTGCGGCGGCCGGGTGCGAACCCTTATCAATAGGTTATGAGCTGAGATCGAGACCGAGTTCGTCATATCACCGAC
>Ga0115006_10000631_pt1 | contig 19705 bp, 16 predicted proteins | sample ArcOceMetagenome_3_FD_88943 | JGI IMG/M metagenome (GOLD analysis project Ga0115006, IMG submission 88943) | Marine eukaryotic phytoplankton communities from Arctic Ocean - Arctic Ocean- Svalbard ARC20M Metagenome | ecosystem: Environmental > Aquatic > Marine > Oceanic | place: Arctic Ocean...
CGGGGATTCTGCGAGATCTATGCGGCAGGGGTCGAGGCGGGACACCCCCACCTGCCAGCAGGTTTCGTGCGCGACCGCCGCCGCGCACCGTGTGTGTGTGTGTGTGTGTGTGAGTGTGTGTGTGTGTGTGTGTGTGTGTGTGTGTGTGTGTGTGCTCCTATTTGCAGCGTGCTCCTACGTGCAGGGCCAGGGCCGGCAATCGGCGGCTCAAGTGCACGCAGACAGATGTTGAGGCGCATGCGGCGTGCGTGCGCATGCGGCGTGCGTGCTCATGCGGTGTGCGTGCTCAAGGCCGCTTGGGAGTTGCTGTGCACGGCGTCAGGTCGGCAGGCGTGGGGGCTGTGTTCAAGCGCAAGACTGCCGCCTCGGGTCCATGGGCATGCGAGCAGGAAGTAGCGCTCTCGGCTGGCACGGGGAAGCAGAGCCCTTTGCCCCGGTCGCGTCATTCGGCTACAGCCCGCTCTTTTTGGATGCCGTGACTGGGCTGTCTTAAGTCTTAAGACAGTCCACTTAGAGGCAGCAGTCGCCTCCCGTCTCCGCGCACACAAGTGCGCGCACCTGCAAGCGCGCGGGCCAGCGAGGGGCAGGCGATGAGTGCGCTTAATCTGCGCTGCTAGATCTGTGCTGCTCCACGAGCCTGCGCGCAGCGTGCATCTACAACCGAAGCGGAGGAAGCGGAGACAGCAGGAGGACAAACACTCGGACACAGGGGGCAAGGGCAGGCACAGACCTTGGGTGCCAGCTGCGGTGTCATGAGGCCGTCGTAGCGCGCCACCACCTGCTCCTCCCTCTCCTGTCAGCCCGCGCACCATGCGCGATGACGGCCGCCAGATCTCGAGAGAAGCGCGGTGTGGCCGGTGAGCGCGCGGGCAGGAAGGCAGTGGCAGCAGACTCGGTGGGTGCGGGCGCAAGTGCGGGTGAGACGCACCGTCCCGTTGCGTGCAACAAGGAAATGGGTGTCAAAGTTCCACTTGATGTCGCCGGGGAACTGCACCTTGAGATATTGCCACACCGCGCACGTCTCCGGGCCATTCACGTCCACTTTTGCGAACATTGCAAATTTGACGCCCTGGCTCTCAGCAAACCGTGCAATCTCAGCATCTGTGCCGGGTTCTTGCCCGCCAAATTGGTTGCAGGGAAACGCCAAGATCTGGAACCCGCACTGCGACAGCTCATTGAAGAGCGAGACCATGGCCTGTTGTTGCTCGAGAATGCTTCGTCAGCAGAGAGAGAGAGAGAGAGAGAGAGGGAGAGAGAGAGACAGAGAGAGACAGAGAGCACACCCGCCAACGCGCGCGCACACACACGCACACGCGCACACACAAACACACACTCGAGCGAGTACCTGGTACTCTCTCTTGGTCCGGCCTCAGTACGTTGCAACATTGGTGATGAAAAGGACGTCGCCGCTGTACTCCCGCATCGCCACATCCTTGCCCGTGATGTCCTGCGCGTGCAGAGAGTAAAAGCTCGGCGGCGCAGGCTCCTGCGCGAGTCCCGCCATCTTGTGGGCCGTGTGGACGAGAGGAGCCTTGGCCCGCTGGCGAGGCTCGTGCGCGCTCGACAGGTTCAGGCACGCCAGCATCACGACCAGGGCAAACACGGCAAAGACGCCCACGCGCCCCAGCTGGGCGCCCAACGACAGCCGCCCGGGCTTGTCGAGCTTGCTGTAGGGCAGCGGCTCCCGCGGCGCCCCCCCCTCCAACATTGCGGTCGGGCAGCCGCTCCCGTCGCCGCCCCTCTGCGGCGACTCTTGCGGCGCCCTCGCCAGAGCGACGACGTCACGGCCTAGGGCCGTGACCATGTGAGTCCCACGAACTTGAACTCTCGACCATACAAGCGATGAAATTGTTACTCGAGTGTAACTTTAGAGGCAGTGCAAAGGGGAGGAAGCGGCCGGAGAGGCGCCGGCGCTGCGGGCGTGCGTGCCCGACGCATCTCCCACCAGCACGTCGCAATGCGGCGGCAGCGGGGCGTGCACAGCGTGAAGCTCCTCTTGGTCTGCATTCTGGCGTCGACGACGTTCGCCTTCGGCTTCCTTGCGGCCGTGCGTCCCGATACGCTCGCGCCGCCGTCACCGCCGCCTCGTGTGTCCCCGCCGCAACACCAGCAGGCAGCATTGTCCAGCGTGGTCCCGTCTGCCCCTGCGGACTCTGGCGAGGTGCCTGCGACCGTTGGCGTCGATGCTGGCTCGCTAGCCGCGGGAGGTGCACCCGAGACCTCCGACGGAGGCGGGCTCAGGACGGCGACCTTTACAAAGATCCTCCCGTTTCCGTTTGAACAGGTGCTCGACTACTGGGAAAATGGGCCACCAGACCCCAACTTCATCCGCGAAGACATTGTGCTGCAGGTGAATGGGGCTGAAGAGCACCGCAGCAAGACTATCTATACCAAGAACCCGCTGCCGTGGATTCTGCGGAAGACGGTGAGGCTGCCCTGCCTGCAGTTCAGCGTTTGCGTGTGCGCTGCACGTGCGTCCGTTCCAGCGAGCGGCTGCTCTGCCGTGCCGTTGTCGGAGCAGCGACAAACAGCGCCGTGCCACTATAGGCGAAATGGGTGACTGGGTCGTGACTCGCACGTGCGTGTTCGTGTGCGTGTGCGCGTGTGCAGCTCATTCGTGAAGACGTGTTTGTTTTCCGAGAGGAGCAGCGCATCAACATGCGCGACAAATACTCGCACGCGAGTTGTTACAACCTGTGCCTGCACAGAATTGGCATTCTGACGCGCGAGGCGCGCATGAGCGCCATGGGCGACAAGGGCTCGTGGACCAAGTTCGAACAGACCATCACCACAAACTTCACCACGGCGTTTGGCCACGGGGTCAAGGACACAATGGAGGGCTTTGCGGTAGGGCTCTTCATTCAGACGGCAAAACGCGGCACTGGCATCCTGGAGCGAACTCTCAAGGGCCTATCAGCGAGGGAGGAGGACGCGTCACGCGCCGCTGCCTCGCCGCCGAGTGCCTCCTCCCACTCCGCGCCTGCCGCAGTGCAAGAGCGAGACTCGAGGTGCTTGCCGCTGTACACGGGCGGCGTCTACGCTTGGTCCATGAGTTCGGCCTTGTTGATCAAGGCCTGGACGGTGGATGTGCTATGGGCTGCAGCGCAGAAGCTGTCAGCCCTCGTCTCGTCTGCCGGCGCGTGGCCAGACGAGCCGTCTGACGCAATCGACCAGGCAGGACATGCAGGGCGGGGGAAGCGAAGGGCTGTGGCCGGCAAGCGGTTGGCCCTGGTGGGCAAGTTGGTGCAGCCTGTGCTGTTAACGGTGTTGGGCAACCTGCTGCTCTCCCTGCATCGGAGACCAGGCGAGATGACCGAGATGACCAAAATGACCAAGATGTCCATGCTCCGCAACGAGCCCTCATGGTTTGCGCCGCTGCCAGGATCAGCCGAGCAGAACAGGGAGGGCGCAGCGGACGCGGCTGCCGACAAGCTTGCGGCCAACACGCTGGGAGGCAACGGCGCAGTTCGGGACTCGCGCCCCCTGCGAGCTGGGGGCTCTGGTGCATCGTCCAAGCAACAACTTGCGCCCCTTGGGGCCGCCGTCTGGCCAGAGCACGCAGCTGAGCGGATTCGAGAGATGGCCGCTTCGGCGGCCGCCGCCGCTTTTGTTGGCTAGTCGCACCCTCTCCCCACGCACCACACACATCATCATGCTACACATCATACCGGTACCACACACACCAGTCGACCTGCATGTCGCCGCACTCGCCCGCTCGCAACCTCAGAAGAGGAAGCGGGACGCTCAATCTTACTCTTGAAAACGAATCAATACATGTGGACACGACCATGTCCTGTGCCAAGAAGCATCCCGATCACGAACTCTTCTCCTCTCCCTCCCTGCACCCCAAACGCTGCCGGAGACGAGAGTTGTGCATGGCCGTTGCAAGACCAGAGATGACCTCCTCGCCCAAAGGCAACCTCCTCGCAACCACGCCCTTCCGATGCTCACTGGGGCACCCAATAAGGTTAGAAGTAAGACGGCATAGCCAGCGTCCGAGTTAAGGTGAAGGGTAAATGTAGCGAATCCCCACGGTGCGCCCCCGGGACCCTATTGAACCAGTGTCGTTTACATAAAACAAAGAAACACACGCGCAAGGAAGCGTGCTTCAAGTCTCTCAAGTCTCTCGCCCACACGTCTCTCGCGCACTGTCGCACAAGTCTCTCAAGTCTCTCCCTCTGGCACACTGCGCGGAGGAGGCCAGCAGCGAGCAAGCTGGTGTAGCAGTAGCTCAGCTGCATGTCCCACCCCCATGCCGCGAACACGCAGGCAAGGCAGGCAAGGCATTAGGGAGACGAGCCCGGGGCACTCTTGAGATGGTCTTGGACGAGGTGGAGCTTGCTCATCAGCGCCTGCACACCGCTTGCAGCAGTCCCAGCATCCCGCCAGCACCCCCCGTTAGCTCCTCCTCCCGCTCCCAGATGCGCATGCCGAGTATCTCGCCAAAACATTGTGCACACATGGAGGAGATCGAATCTCGCCACAACAATGCGCACACACAGAGGATATCGCCACACGCACCAGCAGGGATGCAGGTGTGCACGAATGCAAGCTTGCATGCATGTACGTAGGCTGCCTTGCCGGCGACCATACACCAGGCAGGCAAGGGCAAGCAGGCAAGGGCAAGCAAGCCAGGAGAGGCAAGCCAGACAGCAGTGAGACAAGCACACACACACGAACGAGGGAGACCGGGTCGATGGGCTGAAAGAGGGCGGAAACGGCTTCATCCGACAGCGCCTCTCCCCATTTGGGTTTGCCATCTTTCTCTTTCTCAAATGCGCGCACGCCTTCGCGCAAATCCTGCGCCAGTGCGCGCAAGGCAGCAAGGCAGCAAGACAGCACACCAGCATGGCAGCATGTCCAGCGTCACATGGCGCGGGCAGTTCTCAGGGCGCTGCTCATGCCCGCCGCTCAGCGCGCGTGGGGTGGGCACGGCACTCATGGCGATGCGCATCTAGAGCGACAGGGCCACAGCAAGCACACGAGCACCAAAGCACAAGAGAACCGGCCATGAGCGGTGTGCCAGGCGCCACTCGGTGCGCACACACTCCTCCAAGTTGTCGCAGGCCATGCCGCGCCGCAGCAGCGCAAACGTCACCTTGCGCGCCGTCGGTGACATGCTTTCCACTCTTGCTGTTAGTGTGTGTGTGTGTGTGTGTGTGTGTGTGCGTGTGTGCGTGTGCCCTCGCCCACGGCAGCCCGGCAGACGGTATGTACCCAACCCCTGCCTTTCCGCAACCCCCGCTTCGTCCCGTGCGTGGCGCGCGCAGAGCAGAGCACACGGGAGAGCGCACGTAAACGTGTGCTAGCGAGCGCAGGTACGCGGAAGGAGGCGAGAAGCATTGGGGCAGCAGGACCGAGAGCGGAGCGGCCCCAAGGCGAGTCGGTGCCGCGCAGCTCCTCCAAGAGCCCTTGGAACGTGGGCTGCCCGAAGCAGCGGTCAATGTCGTCGATGTTGTCCGCGAGGTGCGTGGGCTCGGGCACGCCTTGGAGCACGTAGCGTTGGTAGTAGCTGCTGGCGGGCAGGTCCTGGTGGGCTTTGAAGTGCGGGTCCTGATGGATGAGCTCGAGCTGCGAGGCAGAGACGGCAAAGTCGTCCACGATCGCCATCACCTCCTCGTCGCTCACGTTGAAGTCGGAGTCGGTGAGCGCCTTTTGGAGCTTGTCGAGGCGGTGCGTCTGGACGTAATGGGTCACGGCCCCGGCATACAGCGCGTCTTCCACGTTGATGCGCGCGCCAGTCAGCGCCAAGTAGAAGCCGACGTGTCGTCGTAGCCGCGGCAGATAAAAGGAACCGCCCACCCCGGGGTAGCCGCCCAGGAAGTGGGCATTCTGAAACGACATCTGCATGCGCCCCGAGCCAATGCGCAAATGCTCTACCGTCTTTTTCTTCTGCTGATGCTCCACGGCCTTGCCCCCCGCCTTCTGCCACGCCCCCAACAAGGTTTGTCAATGCTGGCTGAGCCCCCGCCACCAACCGCTTCACCCACCACCCGCTGCCATAGACACCGACCTACGCATACGATCCACCCCCCCCACCCGTCCTGACACACACCACACTGAGACACTCTCGCCCCCCCACACACACCACCGTGAGACACAGCGGTTAGGCAGACGCGCGAGAGGAAGGCACGCACCTGCGTCTCAAGGTGCTGGCTAAAAGCGATAGCGGCGTCAGGATGCCAGTGGTTGAGGGCCATGGCGGCGCCTGCCCCGAGGCACGGCCCATCCAGGAGCGTTATCCGGCGCTTGGTGCTGCGTGCTGGTCCGCGGGTTTCGAGTGTGTGTGCGTGCGCCGCACGCAATGCGTGTGAGTGCGATGCGGCATGCAGCATGCGCTTGGCGCTTGCCCAATCGCTCGTGCTTCCGGCTTCTTGTGTGCTCCCATGTGCTCTCAGTGTGCGTGCTCCTCCCCCCCCCATTCCCATGCTCCCCCTCCCCCTCCTCCAGGCTTGCTCTTCGTAGGTGAAGCTCGCAGCAAGGCGCACGAAAGCAAGAGCACGAGACCAACTTGCAAGGTGCAAGCAGAGTGCACCGAGCAGGCACAGCAGAGCAGGCACAGCAGAGAAGGCACAGCAGAGCACGACGCGCGCTCAGTGCATGCAGGCCAAGCGAGGACAACAGGAGAGGGAGAGAGGAGCAAACCGATGAGCCAGCCGAGGCGGTATATCATGGCCTGCGCTTCAAGATCCCGTTGTCCGTCGGGATGGTGCGAAGTAGAGGGCAGCAGGCCGGCACAGAAGCCCTCGGCGCCGCCCTTCAAGATGCTAAATCTCTCGTACCAATTGGTGTCCGAGAGCTGGATGAGCTCTGGGGCATGCCGTACATGCCACACATGCCATACACGCACGCACCGTCACCACTGGTGCATCGCACCTTGAGCTGCTGCGCCGCACACCTCCACTCACGCACTACCGCCTTTGCACCCGCCCGCGGGCTGAGCGGAACAGGAAAGGCCTTCCCGCCCAGGGGCACGCACGCTGGCCGGGCCACGGGACGCAGCCCCCCCTGAGCGCGGGGCGAATCTGACATCCTGTCAGACCAACCCCGCGCCCGGGGGGGCAATCAGGCAGCGGGAGCACACCCGTCAGATTCTCCATGGCGCTGGGCGAGAGGTAGCCCTTGCGGTTTTTGAACATGACCACTTTGCTGTGGTGATGACAGTCGATGGTGATTTCACCCTTGTCGACCGTGCCGCAGTAGTCCTTCGAGCGCAGCGGGTCCCGCAGGCTCTGCGACAGCCTCTGCGCCAGCGTCTTCGTCCCGCCGCCGATCGGCTTCTTGGCCGCACCCTCCGGCTGGAAGGAGAGCTCCCGCTCGAAATCCTCCTCGGCACCTTTTTCCTGCGGAGACAAGGGTTACCGCGGCCCGCCTCTGAGGTCGCGAGCGCCAGCAACGCTCGCGCGCCACAAAGCCACGCGCCACACAGTCGCGATCGTGACGCTGTCGCGCTGCCGCCGACGAGCACACAGCCAAACCCGCTGCCGCAGCTTCGCCATCTGCTCCTCGAGGCTCCGCGTCTTCCGGCCCGTGTTCGACAGCTTGATGGTCATCCACGCGCGCGCCGCGCCGGTGCCATGCCGTGGCGCACTTGCGCCGTGCGCCACGGCATGGCACCGGCGCGCCCAGCTCATGACGCCCTTCCCCAGCATCTTGAAAGTGGGTTCGTGGCCTAGCTATGGCCCGTCGATTTCGTCAAAGCAAAGGGCGGTTGTTGTGGCGTGTAGCCGACACGCACACGCCTCCGCGGAGGCGGGCGCGGGAAGCGCCTGCCTCAGCATGCGCAGGGCCTAGGACACACAGGCGCGGGCGGCCCGCGGAATGCAGGGGAGCCCCGCGAAAATGCGGGCGGAGAGGGCGGCAGGCGGGAGCCCAAAAACACACGGCAGCCCCGCGGGCACGCGTAGCACCGCGCGGCCGGCGGGGCGCAGCCCGGGCGGGCGGAGCATGTACGCGCGAAACCGGCCCGCCGCCGCCTCTGGCCTGCGGTTTCTCCCAAGCGAGCCGATGCCGCCGTCCCGCACGCCTGTGCCGCCGGCGCGCGGCCCAGGCGGGATGGCCCTGGGCGGCGCCAAGCCCATCGACAACGGGCACTCCTTCATCCTTGAGTCCCACACGCGCGGCCTGGTGCCGGATGAGCTCCCCGAGGGCTCGGTGCACGGCGTCAACCCGGTGCTCAAGTGGCAGGTCGACCTGCTCCGCAAGCAGCGGCAGACGTCACGCACCGAGTTGGGCACGGCCAAGCAGTTGCAAGGAGCCGCCGCGATAGAGACGCACGACTCGATGCAGCGACTGGTTGATGACTGGGAATACTCGCAGCAGCAGACGGAGCTACTCAGGACCTCGCTGCAAAATGCGTCTGTCGAACTGAGATCGGCTCGCGAGTTTTCAAACATCCACCGCCAGCATATCGAAGACCTGCGGGCCGAGTCACGCGAGCTCTCCATGAAGGAGGCGGAGCTCGATCTTGCCACGTCGGCGCTGCCGTGGGCCAAGCAGCTTCCGCCGGATCTCCCGCCGTGCACGCTCTGCATGCCCTATCGAGTGACAGTTGCCCTGTGCCGAGTTGTGCGCGGGCACCGCAACGATCTGCCTGAGGGCCCGGTATTGGATGCGGTCTTCTTCCTGCATAACAACTTCACTGAGAATGCAGCCAGCCGCAACCGGTACTCCCGACCCCGCGCGCACGCATGGGAACGCAAGGCGCACATGTTTTGTATTCCAGCGCCTGTCGCGCCACCCACTTACTTGCGTGCGCACACCTTTTTTTGCCCTTTTTTCTGCCCAGGGGCAAACTAGCATACGTGCCGTTCGCACAAAAGTTGGAGGCTTTTTCAGACGACCCCGATGTGAATTCTTTGCTCGCTCCCCGCTGCTGCCGAAACGACCGTGGATCCCCGTTGGAGATGGCGACAAGCTATCCTTGGCTCACCACCATGTCTACGGCCACAGAAAAAGATGATCTGGCGCTGAAGGATACCCTGGGCCCCACTCCCGAAGCAGGTTGGCTGCATAGTCCTGTGTGATGAGCGCCAGCTTTCCCATCTTGGGGCAGAATTGAGGCTCTGAGTCAGCTTACTAACTTGGTGTGGTGCAGATTTGGAGCTGCAGCACGTGTACTCGTACAGCGGCGACTGCTCGAAGCAGAATCTCCTACACCTGCATACGGGGGCACTACTCTTCAACGCGGGCGCGATCTGTGTGGTGCATGACCTCGCATCAAAAACCCAGAAATTCTTCAGGCATCACACAGAATTCGTCTCAGCCTTTGCCATGTTCCCACACGAGGCTGAGAATTTGGTAGCTTCTGCGCAAGATGGAGCGAATCCCCGCATTTGCATTTGGAACACTGTAACCATGCGCCTAATTTCAATGCTGGAGGGTAGCGATACTAATAAGGGGGCACTCTTGGCTGGTGCGAGGGTTTTTCCTTCGTATTTGGAAGCTGGAGTCAGGAGCATATCGTTTTCCAGGGACGGAAGACAGCTCATTGCACTTGCAGATGACACCGACTGTTCCATAGTCATACATGAATGCACCAGCAGGAGCACTGAAAGCAAGTGGACCTCTTCGAAGTGTGTTGCTAGTGCCAAGGCCGCTGGCACACCGGGGGAAAAGGCGCTGAATGCCACCTTCAGTCCATTTAGCAATACCATTTTGACTGCGGGCGTAAAGCACATGAAATTTTGGGAGGTGCATCCACGAGGCGAAATGTTGGCTAGGGCAGGTATCTTTGGAACCGAGGATACTAACGAAATTCACCTTTCGGTAGCATATTTGGACGCTGAAACGTGTGTGACCGGCACTGCGACGGGAATGATCTGGATCTGGAAGGGCGTTAGAGTCATGCAAGTGATAGCGTGGGCGCACGAAGGGCCAATTTTTGATCTTGCAGTTGATGGTCGAATGCTGGTATCTAGCGGACAGGATATGAAGGTGTGTTTCTGGAACCTACAAAAAGATTTCAGAATCGTTCCGCCCGGCAAAATCGAGAGAGGCGAGATGCTCGTCAAACAATTGAACATCGCAGATACTGTGCGACGAGGCAATTCTGAATCGACAGACCGTTGGCTTGAGCGTATTGGCGTCGGATGCGTCAAAGCCCTCGCCTGGAACTCTCATCGTGTCTTCGTGGGCACGGGCTTCAACCACATTTTTGTTGTCGATGACATACAGCACACAGCAACGCTCATTATTTCGGGTCATCACAGAGGGGGCATGACGGGTGTGTGCTCGCACCCAAAGCTTCCCCTGGTACTGTCGGTCGGGCGTGAAGGGACCATTCTTGTACGAAACTCGGTGACCAAGGAAACAATGCTTGCGCGAAATCTGGAGGTAGACCGCGGGACAAGGAAGGTGGCGAAGTCTGTAGACGTCAGCGTTTCCAAGCACAAGACGAAGGTCGTCAAGCTCAAGAAGTCTGAAAAGCAGGAGGTCCGATCAGGAGGAGGGACGGAGGAACTTTTGCTGCAGGACAAGGAAGATGATGAAGAGGAGGAGGACTCTGAAAACGAAGATGATGTACCCGAACATCGAAAGAAAAAGGAACCTGATTGGCCAGTGCAACTGACGTGCATCGATGTTTGCGTGCATGGTGCACATGTCGCCGTCGGGCAGGGCGATGGAGGTTTTACTGTACTCAGCCTGGAATATGATGCTCAAGGCGAACTCACTTTTGACAATCTATTTGCTGTTATACCGAAAAAGCCCAAAGAAGATTCCGTGACCAGCATCAAGATTTCGCCCAGCGTTGGTTTTATTGCCGTTGGATTTTCGCGTGGATACGTCAAAGTTTATCAAACTGCCAACCTGCAGAAGAAGAATCCCAGCTATGTCGTGTGCAGGGGGCTCTATGCAGAAGTGACGCACCTTGACTGGGACGACAAAAGTCGCTGCATTCGTGTGAATGATAGCTTTAATGATCTCAAGGTCTTCGACGTTCGTTCAGGGAGTGAAATCGACTACTTTGGGTCACTCTTCTCTGTAAAGCTGAAGCGGCTACGTTTTTGTCCCGAGTATCAAAGGTCGTCAGAACGCGAAAAGGTTGACTTTGAAAAATACCCCGAAGCCAAAGTCGTTGGCTTTGGACTCACACGGCACAGGCCGTATCTGGTGCAGTGTCTTAGCTCGCTCGTAGATGCAGAGGGCATCCCTGAATTTGCGGCCGGGTACAGCAATGAACCAATTCAAATTGGCGACAGACTTATCGAGGTTGGAGGCATGCCCGTCGAAACCCTTGGCTTCGACTCTCTCAGGCAGCTTTTATATGGCCTTCCATGCAAACCGGAGTGTGACCCACATCATTGCGCGCATTCATTAGTGGAAATTGTCTTCACAAGAAACCGACAAAGCAATCTGAACGTAGGCCCAGGCACTGGCGCAAAAATCTACACTCAAGACCAGATCAACGTGAGTCAATGCGGGCCCTATCATCTGGAAGGAAGATGGACGTCGAGCTCCTGTCCGTTGACGTGGGCCAGCCACCGCTTGTACTTGGATAAGTACATTCCAGGCGAAGTTTTATCCACGGCAAGCTCTGCAAGGCAGAAACTCATGGCCATTGGAGATACGTACGGGCAAGTGACCGTCATGGGGTATCCTGCTGATGTCGACGCACTTGTGAACAAAGATGGTCAACAAACGTTCTGTGCAATAGACCACATTTGTTTTACAGATAAGGACAGGCATCTGTTCGTAGGCAACAAGATTCGTTCGATGCTGATGCAGTGGAAGCCCGTGCTCGTGACGGAAGCCAAACGAGCAGCCTCGCCAAAGGCATTGAAGTTGCCAGCTCGAACACAAGATGGCATCACAAACTTGCACTTGCGATTGCTTTTGGACCGACCCTTTGCATCGGAAAGTACTGACCAAAAGGTGTCCAGAAGAAAACCGGTTGCAGAAGACGGATTTGACGCTCAGAAGCAGTGGTGGCAGAATGCTGTCCCAGACTCAGAGCAGCGAGAAGGAAATGACTTTGCGCCGTGTGACCGAGAATTAGTCTTGGACCATGTGTACGGCTATAACGGTCGTGAGGGAAGGCACAATGTGTTCGAATTGATGAACGGAGACTTGCTTTTCCCTGTTGGATGCCTGTGCGCTTTGAGCAGACCTGTCGGCTCCTCGTCCCAGATCAGTGATTCCCCGACTGAAATAACCCAGTACTTTTTTCGCGGGCACACGGATTTCGTCACTGCCCTTGCTGTGCATCCGAATGGAAGAATTATTGCGAGCGGGGACTGTGGCTTGCGACCTCTGATTTGCATATGGGATGTAGAAAGTCCAGATTGGATAAATCGGTCCTTGTCCATATGCCTCGCGTCCATCAGAGGATTTCACAAAAATGGGATCAGTGCCTTGGCGTTTTCCAGTGACGGTGAACATCTTGCGTCCGTCGGCGAGGATTCGAGTAACGCCATTGCTGTATTTGAGTGGCAAAAGGACTCGCTACTGCCTTATGCGGTTTGCCCGTCGGGCCAGAATCGCGTTCTGTGTTGCGCTTTTAACCCATATGCATTTGAAATAGTAACTTGTGGTGTCAAACACGTGTCTTTTTGGGCGTTCGAACCGAACTCAGGGGCAGAAATCGAGCGGCATATTGCTATGGAATCTGTTAAACAGTACAAGACAAAGGACAAGAAGGACGTTTGGCTGGAAGTACTGCTCGATCGTGACCCGACATCTGTTGCCAAAATGTGCCCAGCACGTGTTGTAAACCGAAGTCTGGGCCTGTCAGATCAATTCATGGAGTGGGCAATCCACGATCAAGAATGCAGTGACAGCTACATTGCAGCAAAATCCCTGGGAGAGTCGTATGTTGCTTCTACCAACGTGTGTGCGGTATACATTGATCGGGACACAGCAGTAACCGGTGCAGCAGATGGTAAAATACTGGTCTGGACTAACAACAAGTTGACGAGTTTTGTCGATGCACACAATGGTCCAATATTTGACATCGATTGTCCTAAAAATCGAGGGAGCTTTCGTGGAGACATGATGATCTCCAACGTCAAGAATGAAAAACACTTCGTGAGAGTTGAAGTCAGAGGAGCAGCCACGGATGACGTTATGAATAGAGTCGCGAAGGAGGCTCTTGAAGAGTGGCACAAGGAATTCAAGAGAACCCGTGTTCAGAAGAGAGATCCGCCGCAGCTCAAGAATGCGCTCATTCGATGGGAGGCATCTGATGCACAAGAATTTGTTACATGTGGCGAAGACGGCACCGTGAAGCTGTGGGGAATGAGACAGATGCTAGTAGTGGGACATTCCACTTATGACCTAACCGAACTGTTTGAAAAATTCTGTACTGGATTCAGGGGTGGGCACAAATTTCGATCCAAGACGATAACATATGAGGAGGTTATCTCGTGCCTTGCACACTTGCAACTTCTACATGAGACAGAGCACATGAACGATGGTGATCATGCTTATGAGACCATTAAAGGCAGTGACCGCATGCGTTTAAGCAAAGCAGAAGCAAAGAGGATCTTTCGTGATCAAAATGTGCCTGAAATGCACTACGGTGATTTTGCTTCGTGCATTGAACGAATCTTCAACCTGCTGGGCGTACGGGCTGAAGCTGACCACATGCAAATGGTCAACCTCCGAGAAGAATTGAATCAAGATCTTGTACGCCTTGTGGTAGGGCAGCAAGATGATCCAAATGGGGCATATGCAGATACATTTGACTACAGGATCCTCAAGACAAAGGAAGATATTCAAAGAATCGATGTGCTGCTCAGGAAGGGACGCATTTCTATGTACAGGTCGCTTCAATCTCTCAGAGCGGTGCGATTGGAACGTCCCGATATGAATGACTTAAACCCTGGTGTCGACTGCCTTCGATCTATTTATCTTAAATCGGGGAAAATCATTGTTGGAACAAGCTCAAATTCCATCCACGTTTTCAGCATGCAAACAGGAAAATGGAAATCTCAAATTAGCGGACATGACGGCAGTCAAATAAGCAGCATTTGCACATGCCCCACTAACGTCGATGTGATGGTGTCGGGGGGTCAAGACGCAGATCTCATCCTTTGGAGTAGAAAGGCAAGAGCAGTGCAGGATCGAAGAAAATTCCCTGCGATTGTGGAAGCTGTTGACTTTTCCCCGAGCTCTAGGGATACGTTAGCCGTTGGGTTGAGTTCGGGAGACATTTTTATCCTCGACGTGTCGCAGGGGTCTTTGATGCAGCACGTGGCAGAAGTGCATGTGTCGGATTCCGTATCTGTGGTTCGCTTTTCGCCAGATGGACGGTGGATTGCGGTGGGCTCCCATTCTGGTACGATCCGCCTCTTTGAAATCTGCTATGATTCAGTAGAGAAGCAGGGACGTTTCAGGTTGAAGGAGCATCCAAGTGTTTTTTACGGACATCAAGGCCCCGTGGCATCGATTGACTGGTCTGCTGACAGCAAACTTATCCAGTCAGCATCGCAGCTTGGTGGTGAACTCATCTATTGGTCCATTCATGACGGCCAGCAGATACGAGGGCTTACAGTGAGCGACATAAAGAATCTCAAATGGTTTAGCTTTACGAGCATTTTTGGCTGGCATATGCATGGGCCTCATAAGCACATTTCCAGGCAGGTCAAATTGGTCAATAAGGACGTTGAGCCTCTGATTGGGCAGCGAGTCAGACGAGCATCTGCTGTGTTATCTTCACAGTCTGAAGTCGCCCACCAGGTTGGAACGGTAATTCGCATTTCCAGGGACAAGCGATGCGATGTGCGGTGGGATACTAATATGGTCGAAGGCAATGTTGGTGTAGGAAATCACAAAAATCAAAAGATCGACATCGGATATGGCGGGAGCCCCAAGTATGATCTAGTCCTGGCCGAAAATTCGACTGATATTCGTGAAATAGCATCAACGGACGCGTGCAAAGTGGTAGACAAGTACCATGCAGCGTTCATCGCAACAGGAGATAACGGCGGATTTGTTCAGCTTTTGCCTTTGACCCCTACGCCCACTACGGCGGTTGCAGAAGCTGTGCATCAGCAGCATGCACACCCAGGCGGCACGCATTTGGTCAGAATATCAGGCAATGACAAGTTGATATACACGACTGGACGATTAGACCATAGCATCTTTCAATGGATCTGCCGGCCGCGAGAAGATATGTTCCTTAGTATCGCTGACATTCTCCGAAAATGTGCTTCAACGGGCGTGCGGGAGTTTTTTGGTGGGCTTGCGCTGCTTGCTGACGACCTCTTTCCAGAGCGCACCGTCACCTCCATTCGAAAAATACATCGTGTCAAGGAAATCCTGGATGAGATCAAGGAGGGCCTCTCATTCGGACCGAGGGATGTCGTGGGCTTGACAATCTGTTTAGAGGATGAGGGTGAGTCGGTGCCGAAAGGCCCATCAGATGAAGCTCGGAAAGAAAAGGCAATCAGGCATGATATTTCGGAGGCAGTCGGTATCCTGAGAAGCCGTATCGAATTTTGCGGATGGGAGCGTGCTAGTAATGATCCTGCTGACCCCAAATATCGCTTGTCGCATGTGTATCTGAATCTATCTGCTGCAGAATTCGAAGGGTTTGGAAAGATATCGTCGGCGGAGTTGTTTGCAGATCAGATCATAGAGCAAATCAGAGACCCCAAGAGCAAGATCCGAAATTCGATGACTACCCGTCTTGCGGTCCGCGGGCTGAAGCAAAGAGCTTTCGAAATGATTCCGCCCCCGGCCCCTGCTCCTGCAAACCAGAAGAAAGGACGGACTGTGCGTGCTTGCGAATATCCGGGTTGTGAAGGAGCTGTTGTAGAAATTGATGAGACAAGAGCAAAGATCAAGCCAGCTGGCGATCTTGGTTTTCAGGTCTCAAGAACCGCAGGCTTTGATTTCCGCTTCAGGAGGCTGCGCTCTCGTATTTTTGATCCTATTATCCGGACGAGTGTTACAAATGTAAATGCGCTGCAGCCGTCCAAGGCTCCCAAGCCACTCTATCGGGCTGAGAAGCCGGACTTGACTCATCAGCAACTCGTCACCATTTTCCAGATCCTAGACTACGGCGATAGAGGGTGGATTTCACATGCAGATTTTATGGCAGGCCTGCGACGCAATCCTGACTTTGCTGGATTACTAGGCGTTCCGACAATCGACCTGCAAAAGGTGGCATCTCGACACATTTACGAGCGAAGATATGGAGATGAAGGACTGGATTCCAGTGGAATCGATGCTTCAAAGAAGATGGACATGGAGGAATTCGTCAGCTTCTTCGGGAAAATTCAAAAGCAGATCAAGCCACTCGAGTCCATCGAAAATGCGACTTGGACGATTAGTACAAATGCCATGAAAACCCCAAGCCTCTGTGATGCAATACTGTCCATCAAGGGATGCAAACCGCCCACGCGCCGATGGAATCATAAAATCACATCACACTCAGTCCTGCCCGTTCTCGAGAAGCAAGAAGCATTAGACATATTCAACGAGCTGGGGCTGGGCAAGAATGATTCGATTACGCAAGCTGATTTCGTCAAGCTCTTGCAAAGAAGTCCTCATCTTGAAGAGAAGCTGGGAAGAAAGAAGATCAAGGCAGAAGAGCTCGCTGCATTCTTCAGCGACATCGGCATTTGGAATCCATACGTTGAAAAGGCGGTCAAGAAACAGACGGTGCCAATAGGAGTGGCCTTTCAGGCTTTCCAGAGCCTTGATGAGGAGGGTCAAGGATGGCTCATGATAGGTTCCTTCGTCACGGGATTGAAACAATATCCAGCCATTGCTGACAGTCTGGGTCTGCTCAGTCGATCCATGCGCCACGATGCTCTGGCTCAGATTTATGAATACATTTACAGGACAAAGCCGGTCATTGCCTCTCGCAAAATTGACCTCGCCGAATTCATACAAGTTTTCAGCAACTTTGATTTAGGTATGGCTTTCTCTTTGTGATGTCTCTCTTTTAAGTTGAAACGTAACACGAGTCAAAACGTCGAACTGCAGGTTGAACTAATGACACTGTATGTGTACAAACACAGGTGATATGGGCCTTGCTGTACCTTATAGGCCGCCGAAGCGGCCGAAGATTGTACCGTTGAGTGTACCCTTTCGGATTTTCCAACAATACTTCTCTCGGAAAGAGCACAGCGTTCCGTACAAGGACTTTGTTGCGGGCCTTAAACGTTACCCAGAGGCTGCTGACAGTCTGGGTCTCATGAGTTGGGTAAAGGAGTCGAATGCCTCCCTCCAAATTTTCCAGCTCCTGTTTGGAGTTGAGGAGTTCGATGAAGAAAAAGAGGTCACGATGGGTGATCTATTCAGGACCTTCTCAGGCCATGAAATTGAAGATTTAGCTGTAGACCTCCCGTACGAAAGAGAAGCTGCTCATGAACGCCCTCCTCTTATTTCTGCTAAGTTGGCCATCGCTGCTTTTCACCAGGCCGGAGGATCCAAATCGGCATTCATTACGCATGGGGAATTGGTGGACGCCATGAAGAACGATCTAGAGCTTGCCAAGACTCTGGGCTTTCTCAAGCCGATCAAGGAAGAGGATGGAACGCACACCATCGCTCGTATCATGTTAGCACCTCTGCATTATTCTCTTTGCTTAGCAATCTCGCTGCTGTTGTTATCCGGATGCTGTGCTCTGCAGGAGTAACCGCCTGTTTGATTTAGCTACAATTGACACATAGCATATATTACTGCTCGTACACTTGTCGCTGAATTTGTGAAGAAAATGATGGCAGGCATGGAACCAAGAGGGCTAATGACGCAAAGAAGATTGAGTTTGATGATTTTTTCACCTTCTTTACGGGACAGAAAATCGGTCAGTAACCCTTTTCAGGGCAGATACTGTTAAGAGAGGCATTAAAATGTTTTGATCTTTGTTGTTTCGAAAAGCGGTGGGCAAGTGCTGATTGTATGAATGCCTTGATGCGATGATGCAGAGACATACGGCATGACCTTACCTCACAAGGAGGCCGTGCAGAAGAAGAACCTCGATTTAATCGAACTTCCTGTGGCACTAGAACTCTGGGAAAGACTGGATGAGTATGAGAGGGGCTACATAACGCACCGGGACTTCTGGGGAAAACTGGGTGAGAATCCGGATATTGCTGAGAAACTGGGCTCGAAGGGCCTTTGGCTCAAGATGCTGTCAGAACCAGATGGATCGACGCAGATATATAGTCTCATGAATCCGGGGCAGCGCCAGGTGAACGACTTTCAGAAGTACCAAAGGGCCTTCTGGATCGAGTTTTTCACCGGACAGAATCTCGGCAAGCAAGAGAAAGCCCTTCGCAAGTGGAAGGAACTTATTAGAGACGTCGCGGGCTTGCCCAGGTGGCGAAAACTAATCGTGCGGCTGCAGCTCGAGAACGCCAGTCTCACGGTTTGACATTGCCTGTGTCCACCGGCATTCAATGCCCATAAGCGCTCGGCATGCGCATGCTTGACTGTTCAGGCATGCGCATCTACAGCAACATAAATGACATGGTCCAATTATTGCCTGCACACTCACTCACACACATCTCACCGCCATCGCGTCCCGCTGCAGTGCGTGCGAGGAATTCTGCGCTGCAAACAGGCAACGGTAAAGGCAGCAAAGCTGGCGCTCGACTTTCTCGATGCCATCCAGTCACCTCGCCTCGCGATGAACGATGGAGACGATTTGCGAGGTATCTTCCTTCGCGCGAGCTGTCGCATGAGCGGCAACGCTTGCAGCACGTGCGCACTTACAAGTGCGCACTTGCTTGCTCCCGCCCCCCCGTCTCTCTGCGCTGGCTGCATGTGCTCGACGCGCATTTGCAGCACGCTGTGTGCCATGCGATCATGACGCAACGGAGCGTGATTTGTGTGTGCAGTGATGGAAGTCATGGCGTGCGTCGCATACGTGGCAACGTACAAGGGGCCGCTGCGGATGTCACAGCTAGATCTGTGCGTGTCGCACACGGTGCTGGAACATCGCAAAAGACAAAACGCTGCCTCCAACTCGGGATAGTAGCGTGGACGCGGCCGCAGACATGCGGCAACGCACATGCGCCAACGCTGCTCGCATGCCTGCCCTCTTGCGTGACAGCGCAGCTCCCGGCAAGCGCTGCGGGGGCTGCGTCCCTCCACTCAATCATCTGTCAGCAGATGCCCCCCCCCCTTATTGTTTTGCGAATATTAATTAATGTATGATGAAGCCAATCGCTCCAACGTCACCACTTTCATGGCTCGCCGCATGAACATGTATCTACCTCCCTGCCCCCAAGCCTGTACCGGTGCCGTGCATCAAGCGTGCATCATAGTATCCTTCTCTTCCTGTGCTTCCGCGTCTGCCCCTGCCTCTAAATCTGCTGCCGTCTCTGCCGCCGTCGCTGTCTGCGTGTTCTCAGGGCTGGCGTCGAGGAAGAGAGAACTCTTGACACGCGTGACCCCATATCCTGATTTGTACATTGGTCGGTATGCTCCTGTAAACACATGTTGTGTAACACACGACGTGTAAACACATGATGTGCAAACACAAGATGTCAAGCAAGTCCTCAGCAAGTCCATGTCAAGCAAGTCCTCAGGTCGTCGCCTGCGTCACCGCAGACACACGCAGCACCAGCGGGAGTGAGGCCAGGCGGGAGCCGGTGGGGAGTGTGGGGGAGGGGAGGGGAGGGGAGGGGGCATTAAGAAGCAAGAAAGGCGCGAGGAATGAGCAGAAGCCTCCATCCGTCTGCAGCCGTTCTCGCTCCCTTCCTGCACCAGCAGTCGAAACACCCACCCACCCACACCCACACTCACC
>Ga0115006_10000632_pt1 | contig 19678 bp, 14 predicted proteins | sample ArcOceMetagenome_3_FD_88943 | JGI IMG/M metagenome (GOLD analysis project Ga0115006, IMG submission 88943) | Marine eukaryotic phytoplankton communities from Arctic Ocean - Arctic Ocean- Svalbard ARC20M Metagenome | ecosystem: Environmental > Aquatic > Marine > Oceanic | place: Arctic Ocean...
CCGAATTGTATTCAAGTTGGGATATTGGTAGAGATGTAGAAACTGACCAACAACTATGGGGAGCGACAAGTGGCCCTTTCTGTTTTGAAAAAAAGGTAAACTAATCTTTCTAAACAATTAAATTAATGACAATATTTCAAATTAAAAATTTTAATATCTAATGAAGAAAATATTCTAACGAATAATGATAAGATTTTTTTATCCCAATATTAAAAAAATAGTCTTTTCTGTTTGAAAAAGTGCTTTTTTCTGTTTTCCGCTCTCTATGGTATTCCTCTTTTTTTAAGTTTTTTTTTCGAGCGAAAATTGAAATATAAGAATTTAACACAAAATTTAGTTGGTATAGTTTTTCTTGTATGGTTTCACACCACGGACATTCTATAAAAAAACGATTTGAAAATTTATTTTGTATATCGATAAATTCGATCATAGTTGAAATTGTTTCTGTTATTTTTATTGTTGTTTTAAATGAAAAAATATGACCACACGACAAAATTTTAATTCTTGAAAACGAAGACTCTTTTTGAACGGGACATAAGAAAAAAGAATGGGAGGAAATTTTTTTCCAAAATATATAACCATTACTTTTAATAATCAATGTGGTTTTATTAGAAAAAGGTTTCTTTAATGAGAAAAATAAAAAAGATGATTGAGAAGTCTCATAAAAATCAAAAATACGGGAAATAATTAGATCACTAACTTCTAATTGATTTAGATATTTTGAACCGATGCTTAAAAAAAACTCAAAGTTTCTAATTATCAATGGAAAAATCGTTATTTTTTTAAAGATTAAAAATTTTTTAAAATTTTTTAGGGAATTCATCTGATGTACTGATTCCAAAGATTTATAGATGATTCTATATTTTTTATGTTTTTTTTCAAAAAAAGTGGACATTGTAAGCGGTGAATCAAGTGGAGTATATTTAAAATTTTTTAAAAATAGGTTTAAAGTGTCTTTAAAATTCACCGAAAGATAATCAAAATAAAAAAATTTTTCTTTTGAATTTACAATATGATTTTTTTTCTGTTTGGTTGCGATATTTTCTTTTTTTTTGAAATAAAAAAGACTTATTTCTCTACTTTTTATAAAAACATTAATAGACTCAAATTTAGTTTTGTGTATGCAAAGGTCAAGTATTTTTTTGATATACTTTAAATTCCCGAAGAATAATTTTTTTTTTTCCAGTAAGTTCAAAATATTAAATAAATTTTCAAAACAAAGAACAAAATAATTTTTTGTAAAACTTATTCTAATTGATATTTGTTGAAATTTTAACAAATTATTAATGTTTAAAAATATAAGTTCGAATTTATCTACGTATAGCAAATTTTTGAATTTGGAAGAGATAGTTCTATAATGCATTTTTAAAAGGAAAAAAAATTATAGGTTTCAGCTTAAATTATTTTTTCAATAGATAAAAAAAAATATTTTAAAATTAAAAAAAACTAACAAAAACGTTAAATACAAATTTGTTTTATTTTTTAAAATTATTTTATTTATTAATTTCAAATAATTTTTTAATGTTACCAAAAAAAGGGTTGGATAATCTGATTTTAAAAGGACAGGATAAATTTTGGATCGGGAATATATTAAAGTTAGGTGTAGAAAATAAAAATTTCCAAGGTATACCTGTTTTAATATTTTGTGAATTTGAGTTTCAGAAAGAACTTTTCATTTCTACTTTAAAAGATAGCTTGGTTAAAAATTTTCCCTTTTCTAGATTATCAATAGATTTTAATTTAAAAAAAGAATCCGAACAGCTAGTAGAAATTCTTCAAACTCAAAAAAAAGCTGTAGGGATACGAATTTCTGAATTTATAGAATTTTACGAAGGTGAAGTGATAGATCTTATTTTAAATTCAAAAATTCAAAAAGACCAAGCAAAAAATTTTCATTCAATTTTGGGATTAAAAACTACAGAAGGAAAGTTAAGGTTGAAAATTTCGGGAAATATACTAGATGAATTAATAATCAAAAAGGTGAAAAAAGGAGATGTCATAAGGATAATTCCAGACATTTATTTAATTCAAAATTTTGGGAAATCTGTTAATTCACCAGACAACTATCAACTGAACTCTAAAAAAATTTTTTCAATACCAAAAGGAAAGGTTTTTAAAAAAAAGGTCTTAATTAAAGAGATGACTCTACATGATTTTGAAATTGAAAATTTTAAAAATATAAATGATTCTAGATTTATCCATGTTAAAAATTTTAAAAGGCTAAATAATGATACAGAGATTTTACTTAAAAATTATATTCAACTTGGCAAAGCAAATATATTTAAAGGGGTTATGATAATAAAAGAATCATATGATTTAACTCCATTTTGTTTTCAGGTATTATCGGATCTCCCGAATGACTGGTCTGTTCCTGCAATATTCATTTTAACAAATAAAATAAGTCCAGTTTCAATCCCGCAATTTAAATTGGATTCGTTTAACGTTAATGGACTTGATAATTTTCTTTCAATATCAATCAAAAAATTTACGGGGTGTGGAATTTTAAAACTAATGTCTGACAGTTTTCTAAAAAAACAAAAAATATTAACAGGTTCTGGATTTCAAATAATCAAAAAAATTTTAAAAAAATCAAATCTAAATTTTTGTTTATCAGTTGTTTCTTTGTCTAATATTGCTATCTATGGAAAAGAGTTGTATTGGATCTGTGAAAATACAATAAAATTTTTTAATTCGGTTATTTTAAACTTGAGAGAATTGATGGTTTTAGGCTCGTCAAAAAATAATTTAATAAAGGTTCATCGAAGCTTTTAGATGATTATGGGGAATTCAGAAAATACTCTTAAAACAATAAATATTTATATTCCAAGATTCTTCTTGATTTTCTTTTTTTTTGTTTTATTGAAAAATTTTCAATTTAAGGAATATGTTTCCAAGTATCAAAAAGAGAAAAGATATAACTTTCCCCTTGAGTTAATAAAGATATTTCTTCATTGGTTTTTATATACATATTTCCAGAAAGTTGAGCTCTAATACAGATCGTTTTTTTACTAAAACAGCTATCAAAAGATGTGATAATTGCCATTTTAACACGCAAATATTTTATTACAATTGAAAAATAATTTTCAGGAAAAATCACTTCCATAAGAAAACTGGGTATTTGAACAAGGGAATTTAATTTTGAAAAATCTTTTCGAATTTTTTTATTGTTTTTTTTCAAAAATTTCATGTTAAAGTTAGAAAATTTAGGGTCATTCTGTTTTAATTCTAATTCTAACCCATTTGAAAAAGCAGGTTCCAATTTTCCTTTCCTCAAAAAAATTTTAATTTCATTTAAAATCACCTCTTTTTCTTTTTTTGAGATGGTCAGGCTCGAACTCCCTTTCAAATAAGTATTTTCAGAATTAATCGAGTTAAGATGAAAAAACCAAAGATTATTGGCGTCGATTTTATTAAAAATTCTGTTTTTGATCAGTTTTAAACCTATATGACCTCCAGTCAAAGAATATAGTAAAAATTGTTCTTTTCGAATCTTAATATTAATTCTTTCGTAAATCTTTAGAAACTCCGAATTTGAAAAACTATAACAAAATTGAAGTTCAGATTTTTTTATTTTTAAAATTAAACATTTATCAATCGTATAATCAAGTTTTCTATTTTTGGAAAAACCTTCTTTTAAAGTAATATATGGGTCAGTTATTTGAAAATTTCCTAAAAATAAAAAATTTTTTAAATTTTTAAGGATACATTCAATGTAAAATTGGCTTGCTGATGAAATTAACAAATTACCATACGAATTCAATTTACAGTTTAAATTTGGGTGAATTTTTGACAAATATCTAAAAACTTTGATTAGCATTTTTAAATCTTTTATTTCAAATGGTTTAATACTAATTTTTATGATTTTCTCGATTTTATTATTTATCAAATTTCGTTTTATCGAGGGGAGAAAAAAAATATAATTGGAAGAAAAGTCATTAAGGCCAATAAAGATTCCATTTTTCTGAGAATGATTTTCTAACCCTTTAGTGATAATAATATTTCCTTTCTTTGCAACGAATATTTTAATCATATACCTTCCAACAGAAATACCCAAATGGATGATTTTAGAAATAGATATGCATTTTTGGTTTTTATAAAAAAACGGCCCATTTGTTAAAACCTGTACTTTATCTCCGGTTTTAAGTTGTCCCTTAAAAATTTTACAAAGTGCCCAGGTTTCATTTGTTTTTTTTTCGGGGAAAAATTTTGAAATATAACCAATTAATTCATTTCTTATTAGTTTATTGTCTTTTCTAACGAATATTGATTTTTCTTTTTCTTTGCACGATAAGTGATAATCTAAAGATTTAATTAATCCAGAATGATTATACATAAGTTTTAGCTCTCGAGCTCCTCCTAGAAACAATAAAACACAAAGATTTGAAATTTTTTCTGGAAACAAAGTCGTTTCTTTCATTTTAATTCCAACTATTCCCAGTTCAACTTCCATAAGTTTTCGTATATTTGAATAATTTTCTGTTAAATTGAAAAAAATCAACTTAAAGATAGGATGCAAAATAAGCTCTTGAAATAATAATTTTTTCCTTGGTTTAAAAAATTCGGTTGACTCATCAATGAATTGTCTATTTATCATTAAACCATTCCATATTATTGACCCAAGTTCTCTAGTTGAGAGACAACAAGAGGGTTGAGAAGATAAGTAAATTTCAGAAAATTGTTCGATTGTAAAGGTCCAGCCTTGAATTAAACTGGAAAAACAAACATTATTTAGAAGTGGGTTAAAATATTTAAAATGATTTTTTTTATTGTTATCCTCTATTTTGAGGATTTTCTGAATTAAATTGTTTATTTCATCTAATAGTACAAGTATTCTAAGATGAATTTCACTCGGAGAAAGATTTAATTCTATTATTAAACGATCTAGAGAATTTAAAATTAAAATAAGAGGAAGACCTCGATTAATAGCGTTTTTCAAAGAAATTTCTGTTCCAAGCATAACACCTTCAGCTAGATCAACAATTAAAATTACTCCTTCCGAAATTTGTAGGCAAGAAATAACTTGATCTTGAAAATCAGGATGACCTGGACAATCGATAAAGTTAAAAATTGCCGTTTTTTTTTTTTTAGAATGTAAATTCAGAGTTACAACATTAGGATAAAGTGTTAAACCTGTTTCTTGTTCCAGAAAAAAAAGGTCTGAAAAGGTATTTAAAAGGAATTTATTGTTTATTAGATGTACACTTGATGCTAGTACTTCAATCAACGTACTTTTTCCGTGGTGGAGATGACCAGTTATTGAAATAGTTTTCGAAGTATTTTTTGAGTTAAGAACTTTTTTTATCAAAATTTCTTTTGAATAAACGCTTTTGGGGACCCAATTTTCTTTAAAATACTTTTTTTTCCACGATATCTCTAATGAATTGAAGTTTTTATGTTGTTTTCCAAAAATTTTTTTTTTATTTCCAAATCTATCATACTTTTTATTCATTAGCAATTAATTTTCTTTTTTGTACAAAAATTTTAAATATTAAGTATTTTTATTATTAAAAATTATTTAATTTATATTTTGATTACACTAAAAATTTAAAATGAATCGAGCGACAATTGAAAAGGTTTTTTTCCAATCAAATAGTGAAAAAATCTTTATTTATTGGAATAACATTTGTATTGGAAACCAAAAAAAAGATTTAAGTTATAAATTTAGTAAATTTCTCGATCGAAAAGAAATGTTATTAACTTATACATCTTTTTTTGGCGTTTTTGTATCGCTTACTAGTGAGATATTTCTAAAAAAAGGTAATGTTCAAAAAAATGAAATGAAATATAGATTAGCTTTTATTATTTCGCACATTTCATTATGTTTCCAAAAAAATTGGAATTTAGAGTTATTGCAAAATCTGGACGATCTAATTTCATATATAAACCCTATTCCCTCTAGTCTCAAAATATTTTTGCTTGAAGAGAACGTGTCCATGTTTTCTACGTTATTTTTGATCCCATTCTTAAGTACTATTGCAATGGATTTTAAATCTTTACAAGTGAAGATTGCTTTATTGAAAGTTAATAATAAGATCTTGGAAAATTCAAACCCAGAATCTATGGCTAAAATCTTCGATAAAGCAATTAAAATTAGTTTTTTCTTGGATTTTGGAAAATATTTATGTTCATTGTTCGTTGAAAAAAACTTTCGTAATATTACTTCCAGAGAAAATCTTTCAAAATTATTCCACCGTAGTATCGTTTTGACTAAAGCAAAGTATTTTAATAAAGAAAAATTCACCATAAAAAAAAGAATTGTTAAATGCATTTTTTTAAAAATCTTTCCATGTGAACAAAAATTTAATTTTTCTCATTTTATTTATATAAAAAGGAAAAATAAGAAAAATCTTTAGTTATAGATTATTTTACTCTGAAATAATCTTTATTCTATTGAGGAAAAAAAAACAAATTAGAGTTTCAATTTTTTTCTCCTCCAGTGCCGTCTCTTAAGGTTCAATTTTATATTAGAGCCCTTTTTAAATCTATACCAGTTTGGAAGAGGACGGTTATTTTTCATACAATGACCAAGTTTTTTTTTTATAATAAATGATTTATTGCTTCCCTACTATTTTAATTTTCAATTTGTTATCTTATTGATTGAGTAATTTCAACTTACCATTTTTCTTTTAATGTAAAAATGTATAATATTTACATATATAAATTTAACTCATTTTTTAATGAAATTTATAATTTTATCAAACGAAAAGGATTTAATTTTTCTGGAATCATCTCTTACCAAACCTTCGGTATTATTTCGTTTTTTTAGAAATCAATTGAAAAAAAAAAATATAGGGTTCATTATAATCACTTTAACTATCGTTAAAAGTCAAATTTTATTAAAATTAGTAGAATTTTTTAGGCATAAATATATTGAATATAACCAAAGACCTTTTTATCATTTATTAGGTGGTAATTTTATGAGTGATTGGGAAAATTCAAGCGAGTTATATTCTGAACAATGGTACAAAAATTTTATTAAGATTAATATTATTTCTTTAATTGAATTATTGGTGTCGGGATATTTTTTTGGTATAGATGAAATAATCGATCTATCTCTTTATGGAATTGCCGTGTTTTTCATAAATAAAATGAATAGAAAACACGTTTTACAACCAAAGAGGATAGAATTAGACCATTAAAACATTTCTAATATGTTCTGTATCCATAAATTTGGACTAAATTGATTTTAGATCTGAAGAATATATAATTTAAATACTGAAAATAGTTCTTCTTTTTGTTAATATTATGTAAAATCTAATAAATAAAAAAAATGGTATTTTTAAATTTTAATTATGATAAATACAATAATATATAAAGTATAGAGTAAATTTGTAAGTTATTAAATAAATTGTCGTTAAAGGGTTTTACGTACAAAAAAAATTTAAACGAAATTAAATCCCTATTTTTCTACGCCAAATTAATTGTAATTTTTTAATGACTCAAAAAAAAAAAAAAAAATGGTCCAAAGGTAGAGTAAGTATTGGTATTTTTTCTAGTATTTTTAGCTTTAATTTTTTCTAAAAAAAATAATTATCAATATAGATTAAAGAAAAAGTTAATAATCAATACTTTATCGACAGTAACCTCTATGAAAGGATTTTAAAGGAAATAGCCAAAGATAAATTAATAACACCTAGTACTCTAACTGCACGATTTCGGATTTCTTGTTCTTTAGCAAAAAGGATTTTATTAGAGCTATCAAAAAAAAAAATTATAAAATCAATAAAAATTTCAGCAAAAGAATCTATTTATACGAAACTTGATGTAAAAATTGGTTTGTAAGATTATATAGAAAATTTTAAAACATATAAGAATGAGCCTAAAAAAAAACCTAGTTATATTAATACACAATCCCTCTTGTTTAATATTCTAATAAAATGAGAAAAGAATTAGAAAAAAACACAAAAGCCTTTCATGTTATTCGATCTTTTTTTTAAAATTTAATTTTTTAATTAAAGATAATACCCTCGAAAATAAACTTATTTTATGGAAGATACGGTAATTTTTTTAAATGTAGATTTAGAATGTCTTTTAATCTTAGTTAACATACTCGATCTTCTTACTACTAATTGCTTAAAGGTTATTATTTACCCGATAGGGAAGATTGAAGATATTTTAAAATTTTTTAAAAATAATTATTCCAGACAGAAAGTTTTTCGCATTCTTTTGATCACCAAAAAGGTTCAAAGTGAAGTTAAAAAAAATTTAGTCAAGGAAAATTTATCAGAAATTTTAAATTTAAATTTCACTGAAATAAGGACAGATAAATTTTTGAAAAAAATTTTGGCTAATTTTGATTTTAAGCAATTCTGCCCTAAAGAAAATTTTATGAAAATTTATACCATTGATTCTACAACTTTTTCCAAAAAATGCGTCAAAAAGCCTCTAATTTTTTTCAAGAAATTAAGCCTTAATATCGTTAGAATCCCTAATTTTAAAGAAAATATTTGGTTTAATACAGTATTTTTATGGTATCTCTATTTTACAAAAAAAACACCTACTCAAAGTGCCTTATTGCGAATTAAAAAAATGTCAAAAATGGTGTTTCATTTTTTAAAAAAACAAGTAAAAAAGGAAAAGGAGATAAACAATCCAGATTTAAGTTTTTTTCAAGAGTTGCCTTTGTATTTTTTAAATCACTCTACTATATTGAACTCCTTTTTAAATACACCTTTCATGGTTATGATTTTCGGATTATGGAAAGATAAAGGATTCGTAAATATTTTACAATTTCTGGGTAAAATTAATATATTCCCAAAAGATTTTCAAAAATCATGGACTATGTTTAATCGAAGAAAGAAAAAAATCATATTAAAAGATTTTGAAGTCCAAATTAAAAAATTTAACCCAACTTTGGGTATAATAGGCGTAATTAAAAATAAAATAAAGAATTCATATATTAAACCTGAAATCTCTAATTTTGATATGGCTTTGATCATAAGATCAATTTTTGATCAGAAGATACATAACCTTCTCACTCCTTTAAGTAAAAAAAAATTTTTCTCGGGTATAAATTGTCTATATCAAACCAAAACATTAAAAAAATATGTTGAGAGAGAGAGAAAAATTCAAGAGTTTATATCACGAATGGGGAGAATGGTATTATTAAAAAAAGCGTTTTTGTCTCGAAAGAGAAATAGAATTCTTTATTTAACTGGATCTACTCATATTTCTTACAGAATGGCTGAAGGATTATTAATGTTTTTAATTTCCGCTTTTAATAAAAATAAAATGAGAAAAAAGCTCTTTTTATTGATTATTAAAGAAAATGTTAATAACACGATGTTTATTTCTCATCAGAATAAAAATATTTCTTTTGTATATCAAAAAATAGCTTTTTCCCATCAAGTTAAAAATAAAATTTACGTCGTTGAAGAAAAAAAAAATCTGGTTGTTATTAAATTCCCCAAAGATTATGAATTTCAAATTTTAACATTGTTGTCACAAGTAATTTGATGTAAAAACACACACTCATTTATTAACTAACTTAATTATTGAAAATGCTTAAAACACATCCAGCTTACTTAAGCGTAGGACGAGGAATGGTGGGTAAAACAAATTGTTTTATACAATTTAATTACTCGAAAAAAAACATTATTAAGCCAAGAATAAGAAATAAACAAAAAATTTCTTTAATTCCCATTAAATCAAGCAATTCAAATGATCTTAAAAAAGAAGGTTCTATCCCATTAGTAATCCCGTCACAAAATGAAGAACGAGATAAAATGTTTGATACTATTCTACAGGAACTTTCAGCCATACAACAAAATGCACCCAGAAAAGTCGCAATTCTAGGGACTCGACATTTTTCTTACCTTCACCAGCAAATTGTTGAATTATTGACCTATGCAAATGTATTAATTGGAAACCATGTTTTTACTAGCGGGGGAGCTGGGAGTGGGACAAATGCTGCTGTTATTAGAGGAGCTTTAAGGGCTGAAAAACCAGATTTATTAACGGTAGTTTTACCCCAAAGTTTAGAAAAACAACCACCGGACGTCAGAGATTTACTTGAAAAGGTTCAGAATGTTATAGAAATGAGAGAAAACGACGAATTACCCCTTGATGTCGCAAGTAGATTATGTAATTCCGATATTTTAAGTCGATGTGAACACCTTATTTCTTTTGCTTTTCACGACAGTATCGTTGTTCTTGAAGCAGCCAGCGAAGCAAAATCATTGAATAAACTAGTAACCCTCCTTTATTTAGATTAAAACTGTGTTTATAATTTTTATTTATAAATTTATTATATTCCTATAGATTGATTTTTTTAAATTGAAATATGGGAAAAAAATTTTTTACCCAAACAATAGGAAAACCAAATAAATCAAAGGAACCAGAGATTGAAGAAAATTTTCCACAAAAAGGGGTAGTGTACAGGGAACTTTTATTTAGAATTTTTCGACTGTTAAAAATTTATCAAAGTGACTCAAATATTAATGAAAAAATAATAATAAGTCCTCCTAAAATAAAAAAAGAAGGACCCAAAAAAACAATTTTTATTAATTTTAATGAAACCTGTAAAAAAATGAATAGAAATAAAGACCATTTAGTTTCTTATTTAACCGGAGAATTAGGCACTTCTGCTTCAATTCAAGATTGTGGAGGTTTAGTTTTAAAAGGACGTTATCTGTCTAAAGGAATTGAAAATATTTTAAGGAAGTATATCAAAGAATATGTTTTATGTAAAACCTGTAAAAGTGCAAAAACTGAATTACAAAAAGATTCATTTTCCAAATTACTTTTCATTTATTGTTTTAGATGCTTTGCATCCAGATCAGTAAATGGTATTTCAAAAGCCTATTTCGCAAAACTAAAAAGAAAAAAATAGTTTAAGGTAAAAAATTAGTTTAATAATCAATATTTTCCATTTTCATCTTATTTGCATGGATTTGAATAAACTTCTTTCTGGCTATAACCTTTTCGCCCATCAAAACACTAAAAATTTTATTTGCTCGATAACCATCTGAGATTTCAACACGTTTTAGAATTCTTTTGTCAGGATCCATTGTAGTTTTCCACAGTTGTTCTGGCATCATTTCCCCTAATCCCTTGAATCTCTGAACAGAAAGTTTACTAGAATTTTGAAATAAAAAATACTCTAATTCGCCCTCTGAATAACAGTATCTTTGAGTTTTTTTTTTTTTAAAGTTGTTAAATTCAATTTTATATAGAGGCGGGCAAGCGATATATACAAACCCTTCTTCGATTAATCGTCGTTGATAACGATAAAAAAAAGTCAATAATAACGTTCTTATATGGGCACCATCCACATCAGCATCTGTCATTATGATTATTCTTCTGTACCGCAGTTGTTCAATGTTCAGCGTATCGCCCTTAATTCCTAAACCAAGGGCCGAAATTAAAGCCTGTATTTCAGTGTTACCATAGATTTTTGATTCATCTGTTTTTTCTATGTTTATTATTTTACCCCTCAAGGGAAGAATTGCTTGGTAACGCCGATTCCTAGCTTGTTTGGCCGACCCACCCGCAGAATCTCCTTCAACAATAAAAATTTCTGCCAGAGATGGATTTCTCGTTGAACAATCAGCCAATTTACCAGGTAGAGTTGAATGTTCGAAACCAAATTTTTTTCTGCTTATTTCTCTAGCTTTTTTAGCTGCATCAAATGCCAATTGAGCGGCGAGAGCTTTTTCGAGAATCATTTCTAGTGCAAGTTGATTCTCAATTTCAAAAAAGTGTTTTATTCTTTGTCCCACAATTTGATCGACAACAATTTTAACATCTTGATTACTTAATTTTGATTTAATTTGGCCTTCAAATTCTGGTTCGGAAACTTTAACGTTAATTATTCCAGTTAATCCTTCTCTAATAAAATCACCAGAGAGATTTGGTGAATTTTCTTTCACTTTACCCAATTTTTTCCCCATTGAATTTATTGTTCGTGTTAAGACATTTTTTAATCCATCTACATGAGTACCTCCTTCGGTAGTTCTAATATTATTTGTAAAGCTGATTAAATTTTCTTGATAATTAACGTTTGACCATAGTAAAGCAACGGAAACGCTAACTCCTCTTGATTCCTTTTCCACCTCAATAATCTCATGCAACTTTTGAGTGGCTTTGCACAAAGTATCGATATATTCTGATAATCCACCATGATGAGAAAATTTTGAGGTTTTTATTGAATTAAATCTTCGATCATCCAAATTTAAATTCAGTTTAGAATTTAAAAAAGCTAACTCATTTAATCGTCCCCCTAAGACAAATGGATCGAAAGAAAAATTTGTTGAAAATATCTGATAATCTGGTTTAAAATTAACACTTGTTCCACTCTTTTTCGCTCTTGATTGTATCGAGTTATATTCACCTATACTCTTTCCTCTAACAAACCTCATACTATATTTTTTTTCTGAACGTCTTGTATTGACATTTAAAAATTCACTCAAACCGTTTACAACACTTACTCCAACTCCATGTAGACCACCTGATACTTTATAACCCCCGTTTCCAAATTTCCCGCCAGCATGAAGAATAGTTAAAACGGTTTCTAATGCAGTTTTACCAGTTATCGGATGAATGTCTGTCGGTATACCCCTCCCATAGTCACAAATAGATACGGAAAGATTTGAGTTTAAAGATAAAGAGACTTTATCACAAAATCCTGCCAAAGATTCATCTATTGAGTTGTCGATTATTTCCCCAACTAGATGATGAAGACCCTTTATCCCTGTTGATCCGATAAATACGCCAGGTCGTCTTCGAACTGGTTCTAGACCTTCTAGTACGGTAATTTGACCAGCATTGTAATTAGAGGTTACGTTTTCATTTTTTTCAAATAAATTACTGTTTTTATCTATCGCCTTTAAGCACAATAAATTTTTGAGCTTTCTATTGTTTCCCTGAATTCTAATTTGTTCAGAAGTTAAAGAATATATTGAAGCAATCATAAAAATTATTATTGAAAGTAAGTATAATTTAAAATTATTCAAATTAATTAAAGGAATGAAGTGTCATTTTAATTACTTGAATTGGGTTTTTTTAATTAAAAACTATTTAAAAAAAGATTTTTTCAGCAAAAAAAATTTGTTAGAAAAATCAGTTAAAATTTTAAATTCATCAAGCTTGACCTCATTTAAAACTAAAAATCATAATTTTTTAAGAAAACTAAATTTATATGAAATAAATGATAGATTGACCATAGATTTTCCCGTAGGGAAAACTTTAATTAAAGCTTTTTTTAAAAAAAAAACCAAAAGACTCTCTTTGTCTCAAATATTTAATTCAGATTATTCAGGAAATAACGATAGACCATTTTTAACTTCATCTAAGTCGCACAATGAAAATTTCCACTCCTTAAGTTCGTTGCATATGACCAAAGGAGATATGTTATATCTTCTGGGAAAAGAAGAAAGAAATGAAATCGATAATATTTTAAGAAATGAAATCGTGAAATTAATTCCCCTAAAATCTACCCAAATAAAAAAACAAATTAACTTTAAAAACAATTTGAAAACAAAAAACATTTCACACACCGGAATTAAGGAAATTGACTATTTAGGTTTCGATAAATTTTTTAATAAGAAATTGCTGATAGATATAAATAGAGCTTTAGGAATATTAGAAGATCTTTTTTTATAATCTAATAAATAGAAGATTTTCTTTTTTAATATTTTTGAAAATAATCAAATTAAAACTATTGAAACGGCTTTAACCTTGGATATAATGTTAAAAGCAATCAAATATTTAGGCGGCCCGTCTAACCAAGTCCCAGCCCAGTTACTTCCTGGAATAAAAAATCCAAATATTTTAGTTTTTTCAAAAGTTAATTCTTTAATTTTATGGAATCCTAAAACTAAATCAAACCTAGCGATTCTTGAGGAAATTGATAAAACACCGGTAATTATAACAAAAGTTAAATTATCTCTAATTACAAAATCAAAAGAATTTTTGATAACGGCGGGATTGTCTTCGGGAAAAATTTTAATATGGAAACTCGATTTAGCTCGTATTTCGATAAAATTTTCTTGGTTTACAGGTCATACCTTAAAAATTACCTCAATTCAAATTTCTAAAAACGGAAATAAAATTCTTTCAGGTTGTATGAACGGGGACATTATCCTATGGAATTGTAAAAATAACCTAGGAATTTTCAGAAACAAATTAGCTCATAATAGAAAACTTAAAAGCTTAGGTTTTTGTTCCTCTAAAGATGAAAAATGGTATGGTATTTTTTCGTTTGGAGCAGATAATCTGTTAAAATTTTGGGATATAAAAACTGGAATATGTAAAAAAATTATCGACATGGGAATAAAATGTTTCCACGAATTTGAATTTCAAAAAAATAAAAATTTATTTTTTACATTAACTAAAGAAGGAGAAATTTTAACTTTTTTATTTTCTCGGCCGTTTATTTTAAAATGTACGGGAAACTTTCACAGTAAAAAAACTTGCCATAAACCAAGTTTACTACGTGATTTTAGAGAATCTATTTTAGTTTTCAACGATGGATTAACCTCAATCAGTATTTTTCTTTCCAAAAAGTTAGAGGTAAACCCTAGGATCCTAAAAAAGGGGGAAAAATTTAATCATAAAATTCAATCGTTATATTTCAACGCTATGTCTTATAAATTTAAAAATGAAACTAAAGGACTTACTCTATGGAGCACACAAAAAAGAGGAAGATGGGTTATTTTAGTCCATGATCTAGAAACTTATAGCTTAGATTTTTTCAAACTTTCTTTGAAAAAAAACTCAAAAAATAAATTCGAGTTATCCTTGAAAAGAATCTTTCAGAGAAAACTAGAATTTCATTCAGGAGAAATTAGAAAAACTTTATGGTTTTTAAATGACAAATTTTTAATAACACTATGTAGTTCTTCGAATTTGATATACATTTGGAACATCACTCTGCAAAAATGTATCAAGACATTTAAAACCCGTTCATCTTGTATTTCTATGGAATATTTTGACAACAAATCAATTTTAACGGGTTGTATTACAGGAAACATTGAATTATATGAAATATTTTCAGGAAAATTAATTTTTTCAAAAATTAAAGCACATGAAGGCCCTGTTTGGGCATTAGATTGTGCTGAAAATTCGTATTATTTAGCAACCGGAAGTTCTGACAAAATTTTAAAAATATGGGAACTCGAACACAACAGGATAAATGTTATTAAAAGATTGCAGATAAAAGAACAGATTTTAAATATTAAATTAATTTTAGAAAAAGATTTGATAATTTTAAGCGGAGTTTCATCAATAATATGGATTTTTTCTTTCGAATCCTTAGAATTTAGATTTTCTCTTCAGGGCCATAGTCTACCTATTATTTCTACATGTCTTTGTGACGATAAAAGATTACTACTCACAGGATCTGCTGATTCTTCCTTGAGAATCTGGGATATCTATGAAAGAACTCAAAAAAAAATTTTATTTCCTGAAGATACGGCAGTCACTTCTACAACTTTTCAACCATGCTCAAAAAATTTTTTCTCTGCTTCAAGAGCAGGTAATATTAAATTTTGGAATGGTAACAATTTTACCCAATTTTTTCAATTAATTGGCTATCACCAAAGTCCAATATGGACGCTAAACTTTTCTGAGAATGGAAATTTTCTAGCTTCTGGATCCGCTGATAAAAATGTAATCATATGGAAAATGCATAAAACTAAATCAATAAATTCAAATTTGAGTTCAGAAAGTGAAATTACTCTTTTTACTAATCAATTCAATTCAGATAGGAAAAGGACCGGAAAAGACAGAAAAATTTTTTCAACCTTTTTTTCAATACTAAAGCTGTTGTGTCAGTTAAAAGCAAGAAATGTAAATAAAACGAAACAATTAAAAATTTATCTAAAAAAGCTTTTTTTTAAAATCAAGAAAAAGTATGTTTCTAAACTACTCAACTCACTAAAAAATTTCGAATTCATCGTATTTCTAGATATTTTAATAGAACAGGGTGATAGTCTCTACGGTTTAAATGTTTTTACAATTTTTCCAGAAATATATCAGGCGTTTTTGAAACTAGAAAAGCAGGAAAAAAATTTTAAAAATAAAAAAATCATTTCTAAACTAAAAAAAAAAATTGATAATATTTTAAAAATAGAGCTATTTCAGATAAGAAAAACAATCAATAAATTTAAAATAATACAAAAATAAAATTTAACCTTCTTTTACCACCTTCTAAATAGATAAATTTTGAAAATTAAACAAAAATTAAAGAGGTTATTTTCGTATTGTACTTTTTTTGAAAAAAAACTTCATTGAGTTTTCTAGTATCCCATAACTTCAACATACCTTTTCTATCTGAAGATGCTAAAAAAAAGGAAGAGAAACCTGTTGTTTTCGTTGAAATATCTAAATTTAAAATTTCACAAGAATGTCCTTTTATATTCGAAATATTTTTATTGCACCTTAGATCAAATATTTCTATTTTCCCACTAGATTTTCCTGAAAACAAAACAGTTTCTTCTTGCCAAGCTGCTGATGTTTGTACATCTGATTTTTCTGATTTCTGATCTAGGTTTTTTTTCAAAGATCTAATCATTTCACCATAAATAGAATAAATATACACAGAACCGGTATGCGTTCCAATTGTAAATTTTTCTCCTCGATTCCCATTGAAAGAAACTATTAATTCTTTTAATTCATTTTTACCTACAAAAAAGATCTTATTTTCTAAAATATTCCATAAAAAAATCTCATTTCCATAAAATGATGCTGATAAAAAAAATTGTTCTTTTTTATCTACGAAGACATATTTGAATTTTTTTTTGCAAATCAGTTTTTTCTCGGGAAGAAAACATATACCATTAAAATTTTTCCATAATCTAATATAATCAGAATAGAATGCTATGACAGAACCATTTTCAAAATTATGAAATGTAGTCATTTCTTCAAAATTAAAATTTTTATTTTTTATCATTTTCTTGGTTTTTTTATTTATTAGCCCGATAATTCCGTTTGAAGAGCCGTAGAAAATTTTATTTTCTTTATTACATTTTAGATTATTTATCGAAGAAGTATCTATTGAAGCCAGATCTTCTAGTGTAACCCCAACTTTTTTATGTTGATTATATAAATCTAATGATTTTAGTTCCCCGACATCATTCCCTAGAATTAACATATAAAGTCAAAAAAAAAATAATTTAATTTAGAACCTATTTTAAGTTTTTTTGACTGCAGTTGGAATTCTAGAGTAATGTGTGAATTTCATTGATATTTATGGTAAAGATACAACCTTTCGTAAAAAAACTTAAATCAATTTTAAATGAACCGACAAACAAAAATTTAATAACATGGGACGAAAAAAAATATACTTTAGTTATAATCAAACCTGAAGAATTTTCAATTAAAATTCTACCATTTTACTTCAAGCATTGTAATTTTTCATCTTTTATTAGACAACTGAATATTTATGGGTTTAATAAAATTGATCCAAATTTCTGGGTATTTAAACACGAAAATCCTTCAATTAGCCTATTTTCTAGTTTTAATGGAATAATTAGGAAAAAAAAATTAGAAAATGGAAGTAATATTTCGGAAGTTTCTTCGTTAAAAAGGCAAATAAATGAGCTAAAAGTTTTGAATCGAAGAATGTTTCTGTTTTTATCTAAAGTTTTCGATGTTTCATTGAATAACTATCAACTATTAGAAAAATTTTTAAAATTAGCACAAATTTTATTAAAAGAAACTCATAATTTGAAACGGTTGTGAAATTAATTTTTTTTAGTACAAGAAATAGTATTTTTTTAATTTTAATTTGATAATTTTCTTTAAAAAGAGATTTATTATGAACGATTTCCGAAAACTAATATTGAAAATATCTAACAATGCTTTAAAGTTTTTTTTAAAAATTTTGAGAATTTTTTAAATTAATAAGATTTAGTTTAAGAATTCAAAAACATCTTATCAATTCGAATGATCATTTCTATAGCTTCAACAGCTGAAATAATTATCTGGGTTTTAAGTTTTGTATTTTCAATCAAACCAGTTTGTTTAGCATCCAAAACATCTTCGTTATCGATATTTAAACAAAAAATTTTACCTATTTTTAAGGAATTTCTGAATTTATTCAATAGAAATAAAGACTCTAGACCTGCATTTTCTACCAAGATTTCTGGAATTCGCTGGATTGCATTTGCAAAAGAGGCAATAGATAAGGATAACTTTCCTTCAAATTTTTTAGAAATATTTTCTAATGAAGATCCTACCTTCATTTCCGTAAAACCTCCACCCCAAATAAATCTTGGATTTCTTATTGATTTAAGTAAAATACACAACGCGTCGTGAAGAGATCTTTCAGCTTCATCAAGAATTTGCTCGTTCGAACCTCTAAGGATAATACTACAGGATCCGTTATTAGGGCAACCCCCAAAACGAATATAATTCTCATCGCCTATTGCAATTTCTTCAACCAAATTGCATTTCCCAAGTCTTATTTTAGAAGGTTCATCGAAAGTTGAAGCTATTTCAGCCCCAGTTATGAGTGCCAATTTTTCAATTCCATCAAAATCAACTTGTTCAATTGTTAAAATACCATGATCTGAAAAAAACCTTTCTTGTCGGTTGTATATAAGTTGCCTATTTATGATAACATTTATCCCATGACCTAGAATTTTTTTGCATTTATCCAGAAGTTTCTTTTGTTCTCCCATTTCCATGCGAGCTAAGTTTGAAATGCTTTTTACTTTTATTTTTACTCCATATATTTTGGTCTTATCCGAATCCAAACTAGTATTGACAATTAAAATTTTGGCATTCTTAATCTGCTTAATTTGATTCGATTCAATTTTTTTATTTAAGATGAAACCGTTGTCTAAAAAAGAATCTTTCAATGAACCACCGCATTTTTTAATTATGTTTATGCGACTCAAATCGGTACTTCCTTTTAATTTTAAAACAGCTTTTATGGCAATTCTTGCGAATAATTCTTTATGAGAAACTATTATTTTCGAATTAATTGTTGTTCGTGCGATATCTAGTAAATCAGCACAAAAAAGCTCAAGATTATTGCTATTATCAAAACAATTTTCAGTAATTGTTTTCACCGCTTCTTTTGCTGCAATCCTAAATCCCTTGATAATTATTTGGGGGTGAATGTTCAAGTGAGCCAGTTTTTCAGCTTCGTTCATAAGTTCACCGACCAAACAACATAAAGTGGTTGTTCCGTCACCTATTTCCTGATCTATTACAGAACAAATTTCGCTTAGAATATTTACAACAATACTGTCTTTCTTTATGTTTCTTAATATTGTTGCACCATCATTTGTAATTTTTATGGTACCATTTTTTCCGATCATCAATTTGTCCATTCCTCTGGGACCCAAAGAGGTTTTTAAAAAATCAACAACTCTTCTAACATCCTGGGCTAATGTTAAACGTCTAATACTCATTTCTTTTATTTATGTAACATTAAAGAATATATTTTCAAATACTTGCATTTTATTTTATTAAAGTTTCCCTCTCAAAAATGGATGAAACAAAGAATACAACCACCTTAACTAAATCAAAGCATCATATAAGGGTTACCCTTTGTTCTCGAAAAATAAAATCTATTGAAAGAATTTGCAGAAATATTATAAAAGACAATAACCAAAAAGATCTTTTGATTAAAGGACCTCTTCGTATACCCACAAAAACATTGACACTAACAACCAGAAAATCTCCATGTGGGGAAGGAACGAATACCTGGGATAAATTCGAGAATAGA
>Ga0115006_10000633_pt1 | contig 19656 bp, 8 predicted proteins | sample ArcOceMetagenome_3_FD_88943 | JGI IMG/M metagenome (GOLD analysis project Ga0115006, IMG submission 88943) | Marine eukaryotic phytoplankton communities from Arctic Ocean - Arctic Ocean- Svalbard ARC20M Metagenome | ecosystem: Environmental > Aquatic > Marine > Oceanic | place: Arctic Ocean...
CCGGAGACGGAGAAGAAGACAAAGGCTGAGACGGCCAAGGACAAGAAGGTTGCCGAGGCTATGATGAAAGGGATGGGCGAGACGGAGGCGGAGAAGGCTGAGCGGAAGAAGCGCGAGGACGAGGAGGAAGCCGCCAAGCACCGCGCGATGGACGGAGCCGGCGTCGCCCGCGACCCGTCCATCAAGTCCAGCACCGAGGGTATGCGGCGGTGTTCCAACCCGCGGTGCATCGAGCGAGAGGACACAATCGCCGGCAAGATGCTGCGGTGCTCGCGGTGCAAGTCTGCGTTTTACTGCTCATCGCACTGCCAACGGACGCACTGGCGGGACGGGCATAAAGCGTCGTGCGCGCCTGCCGGGACCGCGGCTCAGGAGGCATCATCGAAACCCGCGCCCGCGCCCGCGCCGCCCGCGCCGCCCCCGCAGCGAAGGCAGCTCGTCATCGAGGACGACTCCGAGGACGAATCATCCGACGAGGAGGAAGAGGAAGAGGTGACGGAGGTGAAGGCGGCGGAGCCCTCGCCGGCTGTCGTTCAAGAGGAGCCGAAGACGGAGGTGAAGGAGCCGGAGCCCGCGCCGGCTGTCGTTCGGGAGGAGCCGAAGACGGAGCCGGAGCCCGCGCCGGCGAGGGACGGCGCGCCCGCCGACGACGCCGACGAGGAGCCCCTCGTGTTACGCCCGCGCGTGCCGACCCTGGACGCCGACCTGTTCGCCGACCTCGACCTCGACCCCGAGGAGCTCGCGGGGCTTCAGTACCTCAGCGCCGACGACGACATCGACATCTTCGAGTCGATATCGAGCCGCCCGGGGACCGAGCACGTCGCCGATAGCCGCGACGACGTTATGCGGATCCTCAAAGACTTGGAGTGCGACGACATCGACATGGACGAGGACGAGGTGAAGGCGATGCGGAGGGCGATGGAGGACCGGCCCGTGCTGGAGGACCGACCCGCGCTGCCCCCGTGGATGACGACGCACGCGCCCGGGTCGGCGCGTAGCATGAGCGAGCCGCCCAAGGCTGCGGTTCGTCCCGGCGTCTCGATCAAAGTTGACGATTCGACCGGGTCAGTCGCCGGGGACGGGGACGGGGAAGGGGCTGACGCGCCGAGCCTGCCGCCTTGGATGACGACGCACAAGCCGGGTGCCACGCCGGCGGCTGAGACGGTGCGGAAGGAGGAGGAGGTCGTGGAGGCACCCGAGGTTGCGGGCGCCGACTCGGATGACGACGACCCTCTGTACGACCTCGATTGATGCGATTTTTTTACGAGTCATGAGATGAAATTCGGCACCCGACCAATTCGCCACACTTCCCGTCGCGGGGCCCGTCCTGGAAACACCGGGGCACGGCGACGGATGCTGCGAGGCCTTCGCGGCGCGAGTAGAACGATGACAGCCCTCGCGTCCGCCCGGTACGGCGTCAACTTCTTCCCGGCCGCCGCGCCGACCTTTGCCATAAACGCTGCTCGCGGATTCTTCGTCTCGTCCCGTGCGGCGGCGAGCGACGACGGCGAGACCCCGGCCGCGGTCCCGGGGAGCGCGCACGGGGGATTCAGGGTTAAGCGCACCAAGGCTGTCGGCGCCTCGGAACGACGGCGCACCGCGGACCCGAGCGACCCCAAGGCGCCCGACACAGGCTTCGTCGCCGGCGCGCGGAACGAGTTTCACGGCCACAGGCGCGTTAAAAAGTACGTCCGCCACGTCAAGGATGCACCCGGGACGCTCTCGCGGTTTCCCTACCTCCACGACTCGTTCTGCTTCGACGGCAAGGAATGCACCACGGAGGAGCTCATGCGCGCGTTCGAGCCCCAGGTCTCGCAGGAGCGCATCGCGCGCCTCGACGCCGTCGTCGAGAAGAGGTCGTTCGATCTCATGCCAATCCTCGAGGGCGTCTACGACATCGGCAACGTCCTCGCCGTGTGCAGGTCCACGGAGGCGCTCGGTATCGGCTCCCTCGGCGTCATCTCCGACGCGGGGCTCGCGTTCAAGCAATCCGGGCGAACCTCCGGCGGCGCGGTGAAGTGGACAAACTTAGAGCAGTGGAGGTCAACCGCCGACGCCGTCGCCGACGCAAAGGCGAGGGGATACAGGGTGCTCACAACCGTGTTCGAAGGGGGGCATCCCTTGGAGCACTACGACTGGACGGTGCCGACCGCGGTGGTCTTAGGTAACGAGCGTGACGGCGTGAGTGACGAGGCTAAGGCTTTGGCGGACGGCGGCGTGTACATCAACATGAACGGGTTCACGGAGTCGTTGAACGTGTCGGTGGCGAGCGCCATGATCATGCACCACGCGGTGCAGAGTCGGACAAAACAACTCGGCTCGCACGGGAACCTGAGCGATAAGGAGAAGGAGACCCTACGGGCCGTGTACCTGGCGAGGCTCGTGCCGCGGTACCAGAAGCAGGGGTACCTCAGGCAGCTGCTGGAGCGTTCGGAGAGGGACCATGAGAACGTGAAGGCGCCCTCCGCCGACGACGAGTGCGCCATCGACGGTGAAGACGAGGACCGGTGCGAGGAAACCGACGACGAGGTGTTTCTTCTCAACGCGCTCGAGGTTGCCAAGATTGTGAAGCGGCCGAGGAAGAAGAAGTTCGGACGGCCGGTCAAGGACGACCACGCGAGGATCATGACCGAGGTGGAGACGGTCAGGGCGGAGCGCGGCGGCGGCGCGTGACAACTTGAAACTCTATTCGTATCGAAACAACTTGTTGAACTTGTGCACTAAAACGCGAAATTCTCCTCATCTTCGGCTCTGTCGGGTGGTCCGCCCTCCCCTGGCGGGTTCCTCCGGCGGCGCCTCCTCAACCTTGACCTCCTCCACCGGCGCGGGAGCCTCCTCCTTCGCCGGCGGTTGTTCGTCAGTCTCCATGGGCTCGGGCGCGGGTTCCGCCGGCTCCTCCTTCGCCTCCTCCTTCGGGGGCAACCCGATGGTGAGCGCCTCGGCGACGGCGTCGAGATCCTCCTCCGATCTCTCAACCGTCTTCTCCTCATCAACCCCCGCGTCCGAATCAGACGCTTGATCCCCCTCCTCCTCATCATCATCATCATTATCATCCTCGTCGTCTTTTTTCTTGACGGGCGGGGGCCTGAACGGCTTGTACTTGCTCCCGTTGGACTTGCAGCACGTCGGGCAGGTGAAGTGAACGTCGGCATCCTCGGGCTCCTCCTCCGTCGGCGGCCGCATCCCGCAGCAGTCGTAGTGGAACCACCCCTCGCACTTATCGCACGAGATCATCGGTCTCAGCGCATCGTACGGCGTCTTGCACAGACAGTACACCTCGCAACGCTCGCCCAGTTCCTCCAACTCATCCTTGAGGTTGATGGGCAACGCGCGGCCTTCGTCCATGAGCGCCACCACCGCCTCCACGGGGACACCCTTGGTGCCGTCAACCGCATCCGCCGCGCGGTCAAGCCACGCCTGACCGGCCTTCTCCGTCTCCTGCACCCGGTCGCCGAGAAGATCGGGCCCCGGGGGATCACCGCTCGTTCGGTTTGGGATGATAACCCCGGACGCGACGCCCGTCTCGCGAAGCTCGGTGAGAACCGCGAGGGTCGGGTACTTGAGGTTATCGTCCGCCTCCGCGTCCGACCCGGTTCGCTCGGCGAGCGCCGCGGCGGCGCGCTCGCGCCACGCGGCGCCGCACACCTCGCGGAGAAGGCTCGGGAACTCCGGTTCCAACGGGTTTGGGTCGATCTCCATTGCAAGCGCACCCTTGAGGCCCGCGAAGATCTGGCGGAGCGGGTTGCCGGGTCCGGTGACGGACGCGAGCTTCTCCGCGGCGGCTTGCGCGATTTTCGCGAGGTCCATGGCCACCTTCTCGAGCTCCTTCTCCTCCTCGCTGGGCTGCTCGGGGGGTTTCTTGCGTCGGGGTTTCGGCGCGGGAGGCGGGTCCGGCGCGGGCGGGGTCGGGGATTTGGACTTTGGGACGTCCTCGTCGGTGGCGAGGAGCGCGCGTTCCTGCTGCTCCGTCGTCTCGGCGTCCTCCGCCTTTGCCTCTTCAACCGGGGCAGCCTCGGTCATCTCGGCGTCGACCGCGGGCGTCTCCGTCTCCTCCTTGGACGCGGTCTCTGCTTCCGTCTTGAGCTCAGCCTCAGCCTTGACCGCGTCATCCAAGCCGGGTGCCTCGTCGCCGGCTTGGGAGTCGTCCTCCTGGTCCTGCTCCACGGCGGCTGCGGCGGCGGCGGCGGCGACCCTCTGTTGCTCCATCAAGCCGCTGCCCAACGCGTCGAGTTGCATGTCGTGCTGCTTGCTCAGCGTCAGGAAGTGCTGCTGCATCATCATGACCTGGATCATGACCTGATACTGCTGCGTCGCGGCTTCCTGCGAGCCGGGCACGGCTCTCGGCGCGGCGGCGATTTGCTGCTGGATGGACTGCTGGCAAGTGGCGAGCTGGTGGACGAATGTACCAATCTCCTGGAGCTGCGCCACGAGCATAGCCTCGAACGGAGCCGCGGATTCGGCCGCCTTGGCGACGGTAGCCTCGTCCGCGTTACCCCCCGCGAGCCCCGCGGCGGCGGCGGCGGTCACCGCACCCTTGAGCTGCATGAGCTGCTGCTGCTTGATGGCGGCGGCTTGCCCAACCTGCTGCCCGAGCGCCTCGAGCTGCTGATCCGGCGGGAGGTGCGCCACCCTCTGCGCCGCCTCCATCGCCGCGTTGTGCGTCCCGCCGCCGCCCGCGCCGAGCACCGCGGCCGCCATCGCGGTCGCGCCCGCCAGAACCTGCGCGTGTTGCACGGCGGCGGCGCGGTCGGCGACAGCCTGCGTCCTCGCCTCCCTCGCGCCCCGCAGCTCCATGTACGCGTCAGCCGCCTTGTTCGCCGTCTCCGCAGTGCGCTGCGCCTCCTTCTCGAGGGGCGCGAGCGTGGACCTTCGCTCGAGTGCGTCCGCTACGGCGGCGCGCCACGCGGCGTGCTCGTTGAAAACCTCCGCCAACAGCGTCTCCTCGGAGAGCTTACCGGAAAAGTCCATCGCCTCGAGGAGCATCTCGCCGAGGGAGACGAGCGCGGGTCGGCGGGTTCGGTGGATGTGCTTGTACACCTCCTTGGGGTTGTTGAGCTTGAGGACGTCGCCCGATGCAGCCAGACAGGCGAGGCAGGTGTACTTCTGCGCGTTCCTGGCAAAGGTGGCGGTGACCCCCGCGCATCGCAGGTGGTACCAGTCGCCGCACACGTCGCACCCGAGCATCTCGCGGCCGCCCGGCTGTCGGCATAAACAAAACTGGCCCTCCTCGCTCTCGGGTGGCTCGCCGGTTCCCTCCAGGTCCGCCGTCGCAGCCTTGATCGACTGCAGGATGAGCTTGAGCGCGGTGACGGAGTCGTCCACCGCGATCGCGTGGACACCCGCGCTGCTTCGGGGACGAATGAGGAGCTTACGCAGCCGCTCGGACCACGCGGATGACGCAGCGGCGGCGGCGGCCAACTCGACACCCTCCTCGGATTTGAGCGGAAGGCCCTCGCCCGCCGCCTGCATCTCGAGGACGTCAGCCATGGCGGGTCGGTCGTCTGTTTTGTCCTTGGCGGCGGCGAGACGCTCGGCGACGGCGGTGGCGACGCGGGTAGCCGCCGCGGCCATGCGGGCAACCTCCTTGGCCTCGTCGGCGGCTTCCTCGTCTTTGACGGCGCCAACCGTCGCGACTCCCGCTTTGCCACCCTTGCCACCCTTCTTCCCCTTCTTCTTGCTCTTCCTGAGCCGCTCAGCCTCCGCCGCAGCCTCCGAGCTCGCAGCCGCGGCTGCGGCTTGGTCGGCAGCTTCGCTCGCGGCGACGGCGGCGGACTCCGCGGCGAGTTGCTCCGCGGACGGCTTCGGCTTGGGCGGCCCCAAAAGTTTGCGAGCCGCCTCCACCCACCGCCGGTGCTCGTCCAGGATGGTCTCCAGCTCGGTGACGCGCGGCACGATCGCCGGCAGTTCCTTACCCGCCTCCACGAGCTCCTGGATAACCTTGGGCGTCGGCCGCTTCTCGGCGTTGGCCGCCACCTGGAGCGCGCTGGCGGGTTTCTGCTTGGTGGCCACGCGGTCGTTGAGGCCCATCGCAGCGTCAACCTTCTCGGTCCACCCGTCGATGATCTCGAGCCGCCGCGCGAGTTCGTCCCGCAGCGCCTCGTCCATGTCGTCGGTGTCAATATCCTTCGCGCGCTCGCGCAGGTCCTCGAGAACCTCCAGCTGGGGTAACGGCTCCGATGAACCGCCGGTGGTTTTCTTGTTCGGGCTGGAGTCGGCGGATCTGCCGGATTTTTTCTTATCCTTGGAGGCGTCGGCGGCGGCGGGCATGCAGAGCGTTTCGCGCACCTCGCGCTCCCACTCGAGCGCCGCGAGGCACGCGCGGACGTCCGCGGCGGCCGGGAGCTCCAGCCCGAACCGCTCGTGGTCCAGCATCAACTCCGTGAACGTCTGCTCGGCGCCCTCCTCCTTCCACCGCTCCACAGCCTTCTCCGCGCTTTCCTCCCACTCCTTCGCCTCGGCTACCCGCTCCGTCAGCGCCTGAAGCTCCTTGACCTGCACGAAGAACTTACCGGCGTCGCGGACCAGCCGCTCGGCGTGCGCGAGCGTCGGGGGCGGTGCCGCGGCGCCGCGGCGCGTGAGCTGCTTCCCCTTGAGGCACAGCTGGGCCTTCTCCGCCCACGTTCTGGCCGAGTTGGAGGCTTCGAAGAGTTGGTCAAACAACGCCAACGCGCACGGGATGGCCTGTGCCTCCTTCACCAGCTTCTCGACATCCTCGAGCGGCTTGAGGTTCCCAGCCTCGGCGTCCGCGTGCATCGCCGCGGCGCGCTTCTCCCACGCCTCGCCGTTGGCCATGTTGGAACGGAGTCGGTCGAGTAGAGCGCGCTCCTGGTCGGTGACGTGATCCTCGTCCACGGCGGCTTCCACGCTGGGCTCGGGGCTCGACGCCGCCTTTTTGGCGCCGCCCTTTTTCCCCTTCTTGCCAGACTTGGCCGCCGGCTCCGGGGGCTTCTCCGGGGTCTTGACGCCCTCGATGATGGCGGCACCGGCGGCGACGACGGCTCGGACGTCTTCCAGCGAAGCCGGGTTGGGTTTCCCCGCGGCGACGAGCTTTGCCGGATCCGCCCACTCCCTGACGCGAATGCGCTCCCTCAGCGCGGACAGGTCCGTCACCGGGCACACCGACATACCCTCGCCCTCCTCGAGTAACGCGCGGAGCTTCTCGAGCTTGGCGTTCCCCTCGTCAGCTTTGATGGTCATCTCGACCCACTGCTTGGCGCGTTCGCACGCCGCCTCGAGGAGCTCAACCTGCTCGCATTGGCAAGGTAAGTCGAGTCCATCCTCGAGCAGCGCCTCCGCGTCGTCAATCTCCGCCGCCGGGACGCGGGCCATCAGCGTCTGCGCCTTCGTGGACCACGCGATGGTCTCCTCCATGGCGACGTTCACCGAGTCCAGGTCGTTGGGCTGGACCGGCAGGTTGACCGCGCCGGCTTTGAGCTCGGAGAGTTGGTCCAGCGTGGGCAGCTCGGCTCGCGCCGGTCTGTGCCGTCGTCCGGGAAGCGCCCGACGGACTCGTTCGCTCCACGCGTGCGCCGCCGCCACCGCCTCCTTGAGCCTCCGTGCGGAGGTGATCTCGATGGGACCGCGCGTGACCTCCGCGGCGAGGGAGATGCACTTCTTGGGGTTCATGTTGGGCGTCTCCGCCAGTGTGGAGACGACGCGGGATTCGAGATCTTCCCCGGCGGCGAGAACCTTGCGGAAAATGTCCTCCTCGTCGGGCGGTAACGGGAAGGGCGCGGCGTCCAGGAGCTGCCGGAGCCTGTTGAGGGACATGCGGCGGGGCGGGGCGACGCCGCCGGTCTTGCCGTCTTTACCGGGCTTGGCGTCCTTGTTCCCCCCGTCGACGTCCATATCCTCCGCGCCGTCCTCGGTCTTGACCTCGGGTTTGACCGAGCTCGGGTTGGGTTCCTTCTTCGTCGCCGTCTCCGGGGGCTGCGGGCTCTCCTCCTTGCCGTACTTACCCCCGCGGCGGCGTCGAAGGGGCGCGCCGGCGGCGGCCGCGGCGACGATATCGGCGTCGTCGAGCTCGGGCTCCTCCCACCCGGTTCGCCCGTCGACGGACTCATCCTCGCCGAGGCTGATGCGGCGCTTGAGGATGGCGAGCTCCTTCTGGAACGCGATGGCGATGGAGACGTTCGCGGCAACCTTGCGCACGTCGTCCATGTCGGTACCCGCCCACGTGAACTCCTCGGCGGCGATCATGATAGCCTCCAGCTCCGCGGTGGGCGTCGGCGGGGACTTTTGCTCGAGCGCATCCTTGGCGCGCTTGACCCACGCCGCGGCTCGCTTCTGCCTGGACTTTGCGGCGCCGAAAGCCTTCTCCTTCTCGCTCGCCTTGGCGCGTTTGCCGCACGCGCGCTCGGTACTGGCGCAGAGCCGCTCGAGCTGCGCGATGCTCTTGCGGTAGAACATGACGCGGTGCGAGTTGGGACACTCGCACAGCTCGGCGCAGTGACGCAGGCACGCCGCCCGGTCCGGGTTACACGAGCACGCAACCCCAGAGAGGTGGAGGATGTACCGGCAGATCGTGCACTCGCGGTCGTACGCGCCGTTGGCGTTGTTCGTGGGTAACAGACTCTCCGCGTCGTCCAGGGGATCGAGCGCGACGTCCATCGCCGCGCGCGTCGCCAGCGCCGCGGCGTCAGCCTCCCCTGCGTTCGACTCGAGTTTAATCCCGGGCGTCTCGGATTTGATCCCGGCGGATGCCCTCGCGTCATGCGCGTTCTTAGCCGCCATCGCAGCCGCCGCGAGCTTCTTAGGGGTGTACCGTCTGGTCCGCACGACGCCGTCGGTGAGGAGCTGCTCGCGCGCCGCGCGTTCCTCGTTGGTCAGGCGCTTGAGGTCGCCCACGAGCCACCTGGCAACCTCCTCAGACGGTGAATCCGCCGCCGCGACGCAGAGGAGCTCGTCGTGGCAGAGCACCGAGGGCTTGCGGTAGAGCCTGTACCGCTCCACGCCGTCGCATCCGAACCTGAGCCAGTCGGGGGGCGCGAAGTTGACCGCCTCGGCGACGTTGAAACCGGTGTTGAAACCGCCGTGGTACGACTTTGGAAAGGTGACGACGAATTCACCCGCGTTTTGATCCGTCCGGTACACGGGCACCCCCTCGCTGACCAGCAACGAGGGCGAGAGCATCGTGACCAGCTGCAGGAGTAAGTCCGGCTGAGCCGCGAAGAGGTCCGGCATCGCCTGCTTGAAGCACTCCTCGAACGCGTCCGCTGATGCGCCCGGAACGCCGTACCAAGTCTTAGCCGCGCCCACGTGGTTGTAGTTGACGGAATACAGCATGTGGTCCTCAAAGTGCCAGCAAAAGGAGCTGAAGGTGCTGCCGACGTACAGCCACGGGACGATGACGCCCGGGATGTGGTCGTTGACCTGGCGGAGCAGGCTCGGGTGCTCGCCCTGCGCGGAGGGTAGGTTGTTGAGGTTCCAAGGGTGCTCCGCGGCGGCGTTGTATTCATCCGGTCGCTTTCCGGGCCCGTGGTCGGGGTCCCAAGTGCGGGGAAACGCGCTGCCGTGCACGCTGGTGTCCAGGTCCGCGCCGTAGTACACGTCCACGGATTTGCCGCTGCCTTCTTCGACCATCTTCCAGAAGGCTTCCTCGATGTCGGCGACGGCGAGGGGCTCGTCCTGGCCGAAGAATTGCGCGTCGAACTTGGCGCAGTCATCTTTGAACTGCTCGACGGTGAACGTCTTGCCGGAGTTGAAGCCGATGTCCTCGGCGTCGTTCGCGGCGGCGATGCAGTCGGGGCAGAACCAGTCGCCCTGGGGGAGCTCGTCCAGGGGCGGGGAGAGGCAGTACATGTGGTACCTGGTCGACGATGTTGGGACAATTGTTAGCAAAAAAAGGTGTCAAGGCTGAAAATATTTGAGACTGGCGGGCTGTGCGAATGAACCAAGGTGGCGGGGGAGGATCTCGTCGCTGACGGGGACGCGAGATTCGGGTCGATTGCGATCGGGGCGATGATCGACGCGCGCGGGACTTACCCTCGGTCGCATCCGTCGCAGAGTATCATGGACTCCTCGTGGGAGACGCCTCCACAATTTACGCAGCCCGCGGGCTGCTCCTCGAGCTGCTGCGCCACCTCCTCGAGGCCCTGTTCGTGGGGTGGGTGAAAGCGATGGGTGTCAAGAAAAGGGTCAGCGAGAGTCGACTCGGTTTTCTTTTGGGACGGGCCGATGGAAATGCGGGTGCGGGGCGATGGGGGCGCGCGGGGGAGGGGTGGGGCGCACCATCTCGAGCTTGGCCCTGGGCGGCGGGGCGGCGGCGTTACCGAGCTCGAACAGCGCCTCGATCAGGTCTTCCTCGACGCCGATGGAGTCCCGCCTGGCGCGGTCCTTGAGCTCCTTGGACTTCTCCTCGCGCGCGAGCCTCTCCTGCTCTTTTTTCGTCTGAGCCGCCTCCTTCGCCTTGCCCGCGGGCGACAGGTTCTCCTGTCGCGCCTTGTGCTGTTCGAAGTCCAGGAGCCATTTCTGGTAGAGCGCCCTGAGCGCCATCGCCGCGGAGGTGACCGTGGCGGGCGTGTCCATCACCCTCGCCATGTCGCGCCAGCCCTTGGCGCGGCACACCGCGTCGAATCCGCCCCGCTGCGTGACGTTGTCGTATAGCGCCTGCAGGTCCAGCTTCTTGCCGCCGAAGACGGGCCATCGCGTGACGCTCTGCCCGCGGCTCTGCATGAAGTCCGCGTACTCGGTCCTGAAGCTCCTGTTCTTGCCCTTCTTCAGACGCAGCTGCAGCTCGTTCACCGTCTGGACGCGCGTCTTGAAGGAGAAGGATGCGGCGTCCTGATTGAACGGGACCTTGAACGAACTCGGAGGGACGATCCGGCAGATGCCAAACTCCTCCGCCTCGGCGCGAATGGAGGCGATGTACCGCAGAGGATCGGCGAACTCATCCTCCGTGGGATGGTACACCGGCGCCTCCTTCACCGCGCTGAGGCGATACTTCTTACCCATGACACCGCGCGGCTAAACACGGGCGGGGGCCCCGATGCTTTTTGCCACCGAGCACAGAAATATCCGCTCCGCCCGGCGCCCTTCGCGTGCGGAGCGCGCGCGGAACTGTGGCTTTCGAACCTCCTAAAGGTCCGCGCGGCTCGAGCTCGATTACGTCCGCACTCGTCGCGATGACCGAGCGATCGAAACGACCCGCGCGCCTCGCGCCGTCGCCAATGCCCCTGCGGTCGATGTCTGGTGAGGTGTCAACCGCGGTCAAGAGGTGTCAAGGAGGTTCGGGCTCGTATTTTCAGAAAAAGCAGACTGTTTGCATGTCAGGACATGTGTTCCACGTCGCAAACCGTAAATGAACCGTCTATTCGCTCCCGTATAAAACAATCGAAAAGCCTCGGACGGTTCAAACTCCGCTGCGCCTGCTACCCGATGGCGGCTCCGCCCCCACCACCCACGGACCTGGGCCTGGAGCTCACCAGCCCACCCACGGATGGTGTCACGTCCCTACGATTCGGCGACGACTCCGGCCTCCTCCTCGCCACCAGCTGGGACGCGGGGGTGAGGCTCTACGACGCCGATCCACGCGCCCAAACCTCACAGATGCGGCAGCACTTCACCGCCCCCGGGCCCGTGTTCGACGCATGCTTCGCCGCGGGGGGCGACACCGCGATCGTCTCGGGCGGTCTCAGCAAGAGCGTCGTGCGACACGACCTCACGTCGGGCGTCGACGACGTCGTAGGCACGCACGGCGCGGCGGTCAAGTGCGTGGAGTGGGATCACGAAACGGGGCTCATCCTATCGGGCGGATGGGACGGGAGGCTCAAGTGCTGGGACGCGCGCCTCCCCACAGAGCGGCGATGCGTCGCGGACATCGAGCTCCCGGGCAAGGTCTACTCCATGTCCCTGACGGGGAACGGGAGTTCCACGCGGAGGCTCGTGGTCGCCATGGCTGGCAGAGCGGTGCACGTGTACACGCCGATGGGACTCGCCATGAGCGGAAAGCCGGAGCAGACGCGGGAGTCGCCGATGGGTCACCAGTCGCGGTGCGTCCGGTGGCTCCCGGACGGCACCGGGTTCGCGCTGTCGTCGGTGGAAGGACGCGTGGCGTGGGAGTACCTCGACCAGGACCCGGTTGTTCAGGAGAAAAAATACGCGTTCAAGTGCCACCGGGTGAAGGACCAAGGCGTGGAGACTGTTCATCCGGTGCACGCGGTGGCGTTCCACCCGTGGGGAACATTCGCGACGGGCGGCGGCGACGGCATCGTCAACGTGTGGGACGGCGCGCACAAGAAGAGGCTCTACCAGTACCCCAAATACGCCACGTCAGTCGCGGCGCTGGCGTTTGACGGCGACGGGCAAAAGTTGGCTGTGGCGGCTTCCTACGTCGGCGAGCGCGGGGACGTGCCCGCGCCGGCAGATGCGGTATTCGTGAGGAAGGTTGAGCCGGGGGAGGTGACGCCCAAGAGCGGTGTGCCGAAGTAGTCGAATGCTTACTCTAGTGCTAGGTTGGTTTCGACGATGCGTTTTTGTCGCCTGGTTCCTTGCTCGCTTTGCACTCCTTGCACTTAGAGCGTATACGACCGTGCTCACAGATTTGTGAACCACCGCACTCCTTGCACTCAGAGCGCCGACGACCGTGCTCGCAGAACGATCCCCCACCGCACTCCTTGCACTGAGAGCGCCGACGACCGTGCTCGCAGATTCCAGGCCCACCGCACTCCTTGCACTGAGAGCGCTGACGACCGTGCTCACAGATTGATGCACCACCGCACTCCTTGCATTTAGAGCGCTCACGACCGTGCTCGCAGATTCCAGGCCCACCGCACTCCTTGCACTTAGAGCGCTGACGACCGTGCTCGCAGAATGCTGACCCACCGCACTCCTTGCACTGAGAGCGGTTACGACCGTGCTCGCAGATTCCAGGCCCACCGCACTCCTTGCACTTAGAGCGCTGACGACCGTGCGGACACCCGCTGCACACCTTGCACGCCGAGCGCTTCTTCACCCCGTGCTCGCATGGCCCCTTCGTCGGAGGGGCTCTCTTCCGCTTCGCGCCCTTTCCCTCGGAAGGCTTCGTTCCGTCTTCCCCATCGTCGTCAGCTGCTCTTGAGTTTGGACTCAGGTCATCGCTCAAGTCTCGCGGCCTCTTCACGGGCGGCTTCGAGGGAGTGGTGAATTCGAAGGGAATGATTTCGACGTCGAAGCCTAGTCGCTGAGCCTCCTCGCGCGCGTCGGTCATCGCGAACTCAGCTCTCGCCTTCACTCCCGCCACCCTTGCTCAGGTACTCGAGCACCCTGAGCGATTTGCCCTGCTCGAGTTCCCTCTTATGCTCCCTCTTCCATTGGTGGATATCCTCCCACTGCTCCGCGGTGACGGGCACCGAGTTGGCCCTTATCTTGCGATGAACGTCCCACGAGGAGACCGCGACGATGGCCCCCGCGGCGAGGAACTGCAGGAACTTCGACGGCGCCCCACCGCTCATGCGTGAGAAAAAGTGACGTCGACGACCTTAATCCTCGTGTATTCTCGACACATCGCAGTCGGATATGCGCGTCGCATCGACGAGCCGCACGGGAGGGACCGCGATGGTGATGCGGTCTACGGCATGCAGGCGCGTCGCGGAGTGCATGCGCCGCGCCGCGACCGCGCCGCGACCCCTCGCGCCGGATAGGGCCCCGACGCATCGCGCGCTATCCATCCGGGCCATCGCGACGACGACGGACGCGGCGGAGCCGTCCAACACCCCAACGACGTCGCCGGGCCCCGCTCCCGCGAAGAACGGCAGGCTCCCCGCGTTCGATTACACCGCGCTCGTCGCGTCCGTGTGCGAGGTGCGCGCGCTGGCCACGCCCACCAAGGTGGAGATCGCCGCGCAGGCGGACGCCTACACCCTCGTCCTCGGCCTGCGGGGCATCGACGGCAACGTCGCGCTGCACGTGTCGTGGCACCCAGACGCCGCGCGCGTGTGCCTCGGCCCGCCCGCGCCGAGGATCCACAAGACCGAGCAGCTCTCATTCGGCGAGCAGTGCAACGCCCTGCTGCGGAACCTCGTGCTGACGCGCGCATCCATGCCCGAGCCGTGGGAGAGGATCGCGTCATTCTCATTCGCCGACCGACCCGGCGACGCCGCCAAGTTTACGCTGCACTGCGAAGTCATGGGACGCAACAGCAACGCGGTGCTGGTGGACGAGTCCAGCGGCAAGATGGTCGCGTGCGCCTACCAGGTGGGTGCCGCGCAGACGTCCGTGCGACCCATGTCGCCGGGGTTCGAATACCACCCGCCCCCGCCGGCGCCGGGGATCCCGCCCGAGTCCACCCCGACCGAATCGGAATGGCGCGACGTCGTCACCAAAGCGACACAACTCGCAGCGGACGCGCAGGCGGAACGCAACAAGGGGGGCAAGGGTGGTAAGGGGGGAACGAAGCGAACGCCCGGGGTTGAGAAGGGGATGGTGCGGGCGTTTCGCGGCGTGAGCCCGGCGCTCGCGTCGACGCTTCTTTCCGGCGCCGGTCCGGAAACGTCCACACTCGGACCCGACCCGCCGGCGTCCGCGCTCGACGACGACGCGTGGCGTGCGCTCCATACAGAGTGGCGGCGGTGGGTGGACGCGGCGACGCGGGCCGTGAACGCGGTGGGTTCGGACGACGACGACGACGTGGCGCCGGTTCTCGACCGATCCGGCTGGTGCGAAAACCGCGGGCAGCTGCTGTTGCACGAGCCGACCGACCCGTCCGCCGCGGGCCACGCGCCGCTCTCCGCCGCGTCCAGGGCGGCGGACCCCGCGGGTGCCGGCGGGCCGATCGGCGCGCTGTTCGCGCGCGTCTACGGCGGAGCGGGCGACGCCGACGTTTTCCGCCGGGAGAAGGATCGGCTTTTACAAGCCATCGGCGCCGCGGTGAAGAAGAACGGGCAGAAGGTCAGGTCCTTTCGTAAGCAGATCGCCGATGCGGCGGCGCACGAGGACGTCAAGGTACGCGCGGATGAGATCATGGCGTACCAGCACGGCTACCAGCAGGGCGCGGACACTCTCGTCGTGTACGACTTTGAGACTGGCGAAGCCCGGGATGTACCAATCGACCCGCTCAAGGGGGGACCGGTGGCTGCCGCCGAGGCGCTCTACAAAAAGGCGAGGAAACAGCGACGCACCGCGACGGCGGTGGAACCCCTGCTCGAGGCGGCGTCGCGTGAGGCGGAGTACCTCGAGCAGGTTGAGTTTTCGATTCGGGAACTGACGGGAACCGACGGCGAGGACGACGTAGCCGCGTTGGAGCAAATCAACGCCGAGCTCGTGGACGCGAGGCTCGTCAAGCCCACCGGCAAGGGCGCCGCGGCTGAGATCAAGCGACAGGAGCGAGGGAGCGGCAAGGGGAAGAAGAAGGCGGCGCCGCAGAAGGCTAAGAAGAAGGGACGCGACGATCCGATGCTCAACATCCGGAAATACGCGGCGCCCAGCGGCAAAGAAGTGCTGGTGGGCCGCAACAGCCGCGGGAACGAAGCCGTGAGCTTATCCATCGGCAAGGACCAGGACGTGTGGTTCCACGTGCGCGGCGCACCGGGCGCGCACGTCATCCTGCGACAGCAGCCCGGTCAGGAGGCTAGCGACGAGGACTTACAGTACGCCGCGGACCTCGCGGCGTTTCACAGCAAGCTCAGAACCGGCGGGAAGGTCGACGTGTCGTTCACGTCGCCAAAGTTTGTGCGGAAACCGAGCGGCGGGCGGCTGGGGATGGTGACCATCGACAAGGAGAAGGTCATGCTGGGTATGCCGGACGCGAGCGAGGCGGCGGAGGAGGAGGCGAAGGATCGCGCGGCGGGGAAGAAGACGGCATCCTCCTGGTAGTCTTTTTAGTCTTTTTTATTGGTCGAGATTATCGGCAGTTCCGAAAAAAGATGCGGCGGCGATGGTCAGTTCGCCGGACGCGCCCACCTCGTGGGCCGTCGAGCGATAGCCAAAACGACCCGCCGCGGCGTTACCGAGCTCGCGCGCGCCATGTCGGTCCTCGCTACGCATCTCCCGGCGGTCCGAGCCCCGGCCCCGGCGCGCGCACAGCTGTGCACCGGATGGGCACCTTTCCGAGGTGCCACGTCGACGGTGCGACCTCCGATGAGGACCGGCGTCCGAGGCGTCGCATCTTCCGCCACGGCGGCGTCGTCGTCTGCATCTTCCAACGACGGAGTCACCGGCACGGCGGCTAGCGTACCGTCCGGAGTGTGGTGCGACCTTCGGAGGGTCCGCTCGTTGAGGGGCGGCGACGTCCCAGTGGGCGACGGCCCGGTGGTCTACTGGATGTCCCGGGACCAGAGGGCGATGGACAACTGGGCGCTCTGCCACGCCCTCGCCGTCGCGCGCGAGCACCGCAGACCACTCCACGTGGTCTTCGCGCTCGTCCCCGAGTTCGCCAACGCGGGCGCGAGGCAGTACTGCTTCATGCTCCGCGGGCTCAAGGAACTGGAGTCCACGCTCGGCAATCTCGGCATCCCGTTCCACCTCGCCACGGGACCCGACCCGGGCGTCACCGTCCCGTCCATCGCCGAAAAGCTCGGGTGCTCCATGCTCGTCACCGATTTCTCGCCGTTACGAATCGGCCGCGCGTGGAGGAACTCCGTGACGACGCTGCTGTGCCCGGTGGACGTGCCGGTGAAGGAGGTGGACGCGCACAACGTGGTGCCCACGTGGGAGGCGTCCGACAAGCAGGAATACGCCGCTAGGACCATCCGGAAGAAGATCAACGGGCGTCTAGAAGACTTCCTCACCGACTTTCCAACCCTCGAAGACGTCCGCGAGGCGGTACGCGAGGCGGCGGACGGAACCGAGACGTCCCACGCGCCGAACGCCATCGATTGGGACGGTTTAATCGCATCCGCGAGCGACGTCGGCTCCGCTGTTCCCGAGGTTATCTCGCTGAAGCCGCCGCGGCTGAGGACGCCGGGGGAAGCCGCCGCGCGTACCGCGCTCGTCGGCGACGTCACCTCGTTCCTTCCCGCGCGTCTGGCGCTGTACGGCAGCAGGAACGACCCGAACGTTCCGACCGCGCTCTCCGGCCTCTCGCCGTACCTCCACTTCGGTCAGCTCTCGGCGCAGCGCTGCGCTTTGGAGGCTTCGAAGCACCGGGAGGAACACCCGGATGCAGTTGATTCCTACCTGGAGGAGCTCATCGTTCGGCGGGAGCTCGCGGATAACTACTGCCTCCATAACCCCAACTACGACTCCGTGCTGGGTGCCCCCGGGTGGGCGCAGGAGTCCTTGGCGCTGCACGCGAGCGACACGCGGGAGTACCAGTACACCTTGTCTGAGATGGAAAATTCGCAGACTCACGACGAGCTGTGGAACGCGGCGCAGAGCGAGCTCAAACACCTGGGCACCATGCACGGCTTCATGCGCATGTACTGGGCCAAGAAGATACTGGAGTGGACCGGCGAGGGACCGGATGCGGCGCTGGCGAATGCCATCTACCTCAACGACAGGTACCAGCTGGACGGTCGCGATCCGAACGGGTACGTGGGTTGCATGTGGGCCATCTGCGGGGTTCACGACCAGGGGTGGAAGGAGCGTGATGTGTTCGGTAAGGTTCGGTACATGAACTACGCGGGGTGCAAGCGGAAGTTTAAGATTGCCGAGTACGTGGCGCGGGTGGAGGCGGAGGTGGCCAAGGAGCGAGCCGTGCACGAGGCTCGGGCCGCGAGGCGGGAGGTTGTCGCTTGAGATATCAACGAGTTTTTTATCAGAGGACATGACAAATAATAAAATGCTGAGTCGGTCGCCCCGTGTCGAACGCCCCTTCCTCAGTGCGAGGAGCGCGCGGGAGAAGCTCAGCATGCGTCGGCGCTCGTTTCTACTCGCCCTCGTGGTCGCGAGCCTCCTCGCGACCGCGTCGGCGCAGCCGAACAAGGGCGGCGGCGGTATGGGCGACAAGAAGCCTAAACCCGGAGCGCCCTCGGGGCCGGGTAAAGATCGCCCCCCGGCCTCCGGAAAGACACCCGCCGCCGGCAAGCTCGCGTTCGACGCGGCGACCGGTAGACTGAAGGGAACGTGGGCCGGGGCCACGATCCCTTCGTACAGGACCCCGATGGCGGCCCCGCTCCTCGGGACCGTGGGATACGCGACGGACACCACACTCATTTACGGTCCGTTCGAGGCGGGATTCGGCTCCGGAGCGACCGCGACGTCCTCCTCCGACGCCCGGCCCCCGTACCCTTGCAAGGACGGGTCGACCTACTCGGGCTACTGCCCGGGCGGCATGGACGTCCAGACGTGCGAGACGACGCTCTTCAAGACGTGCGCCAGCGGCACGGTTCGAAAGGAGCTCTTCATGGACGAGTGCGGCGGCCACGCCAAACCATACCACATCCACATGGACCCCGTCTGCCTCTACACGCCGGGTGCCGACGGTCACTCCGCCGTCGTGGGCGTCATGCTCGACGGCGCGCCGCTCTACGGCCGACACGAGACCACGGGAACGCCCCCGACGGACCTCGACGCGTGCGGCGGGCACACCGGCCCGGTGGGTCCATACGACGAGTGGGGCATCCCGGACGGCGCCCGGGTGTACCACTACCACGCGCAGACCAAGCCACCGTTCCTGCTCGGGTGCTACGGCCCCGTGGACTCGCGTGTGCACTGTGAACGGCTGTACCAGTCCGGGACGCGCAAGTGCGGTGACGCGTCATCCGTGGTACAGATGAGCGGGTCGATGAGCGTTGACTACGATTTGTGGTGTCCGTGTTACGATTCAACCGGGAAACACTCGGACTCCTCCGATGGTGACGGGTCTGACGACGGCGTGGTCGCGGCGCCCTCGCCCCCTCGGCCTCCCGGCCTCCCGGATGGGTACGACACCTGGGAGGAGTACAACGAGGAGCAGCAGCGGAAGGCTGAGTACGCCAAGAAGGAGGCTGAGAAGAAGAAGGAGAGGGAGGAAAAGTTGAAGAAGGAACGCGAAGCCAAGGAGGAGGAGGCTAAGAAAAAGCGACGGGAGGAGAAGGAGAAGAAGGAAGAGATGGAGACGAAGAAGAAGGCTCTGGAGGAGAAGAAAAAGGAGGCTGAAGACAAGCGAACGAAGCTGATGGAGGAGCGCAAGAAGGCGTACGCCAAGCGCGACGCCATGCTCGCCGTGCTCAAGAACGCAACCGCGGATGCCAAGGCGGAAAAACGCGCCAAGGTGCTCGCCGACGCCGCAATCGCCGGCAAGAACATCACCAGGATGAAAATCAAAAAGTCCGCGGCAAGTAAGGACGCCGCGTGCGACGACGCCTTCGCCGGCATGCCCTCGGTGAACACCTCCCACGCGTTTTGCAACGCCACCGAGGCTGCCCCGTCCGGCCGCCGCCGCGGTCTTCTCCAAGTCACGGAATACGAAGTGACCATCGAGGTCAACCCCGAGGAGGTCAACGTCACCGCCGCGGTCACCGAGCTACAGACCGTGGGTGGTATTACCGATATCACCACCACGACGGTGGACCCACTCGTGGAGCTATCCTCGGTGGAAGGCGTGGCCACCTCCGATTTAACGGCGCTGGAGACGGAAGTCGTCGCCGCCGCCGCGGTGCAAGCCGAGGTGGTCGCCATCGAGGCGCAGGTGGACTCGACCCAGGCTGAGGTGGCCGACATCGAGACGGAGGTGGAGGCGTTCGAGACGGAGGCGGCGTCGCTCGAGGCTGAGGCTGACGTCCTCGGCGCGGAGGTTCAGGAAGCCGCCGCGGAGGCTGC
>Ga0115006_10000634_pt1 | contig 19627 bp, 19 predicted proteins | sample ArcOceMetagenome_3_FD_88943 | JGI IMG/M metagenome (GOLD analysis project Ga0115006, IMG submission 88943) | Marine eukaryotic phytoplankton communities from Arctic Ocean - Arctic Ocean- Svalbard ARC20M Metagenome | ecosystem: Environmental > Aquatic > Marine > Oceanic | place: Arctic Ocean...
CGTCGCACCAGCCGCCCTGCCATGCCATGCTCTTCACTGTGATCGGTTCACACTCCCGTTCAGTTGAAGGGAAGCACGAACCCCAAGGCAGCTCACGAACTGTAGAAGGGCAGGCGCATCTATCATCCTCGATGGCATAGAAGGGCAGGCGCATCTGTCATCTATCGATGGCGACGACGCGTCGTGCGTACGATGTGATCATCCTTGGCGGGGGGCCCGCGGGCTGGGCGGGCGCCGTGCGTGCGTGGGATCTCGGGCGCAAGGTGTGCCTGGTGGAGCGCCGAGAAGGGCTCGGCGGCGCGGCAGTGTGGGGCGGCGCGATGGGCAAGCACGTGATGCAGGAGGTATGTGGTGACCGAGGGACGGCGGGGTTGCGGAAGCGGCTGCGGCGCAGTTGCTGTGCGCGTTCGGTGCGTGCGGCGCATGCACAGGTGTCCGCGCTGGCGCGTCGCCCGGCACTCGTCTGCGGAAAATTTCGCGTCTCCGCAGGACTGTGGGTGTGCCGAGGCGCCCTGCGCTCTCCTGTGGCGTCGCGCTGCTGCGTCCCCCGCATTGGCCGTTTCTGAGGGGCTGCCTCGTATGCTTAGGTGGGCAAAGGGCTGCGCAAGGCGCGGCCGCACCTCACAGGCGACTCGTCGGCGACGGCGGACGCGCTCGCATGGGCAGAGGTGCGGAGGCGCACGCGGCTGGCGATCATAGACCGCGCGCAGCACCTCGACCAGCAGCTGTTTTGTCTTGGGCAGACGCACCGCTTCAACCGGCCGGGGCTGAAGCGGAGCGAAAAGAGCGGCACGATCCAGCGGTGGAAGGGCGAGGCTGCATTCATTTCGCCCAACGCCGTGCAGCTCAAGAGCCCAGACGGGGACATGGAGATTGAGGCAGAGCATCTGCTCGTGGCCACCGGCAGCGTGCCGCGCCCCCTGTTCAAATTTGAGCTCGACGGCGAGTATGTTGTGACGCCGCAGCAGCTTCTCAAGTCTGCGGAGACAATCCCACAGGTACATCTGAGACGAGGCAATCCCGTGCAGGCCGTGTGCGCGCTAGTCCCACGCCGCACCTGCGCGCACCGGGATGCAGCGAATCGCACCATGTCAAGACGCAGTGCGTAAGGCCGGGCACAGGCATACTGACTCAATGACTGCCGCGTGCGCAGTGCGTGGTGATTCTTGGCGCAGGTATGGAAGGATGCGAGACTTCGACGGTGCTGGCGGCGCTTGGCACGCCCGCAGTGCATCTCATCAACGCCACGCGCTGTATCCTGCCCGATGAAGATGAAGACGTGTCCTTCTTCGTGCAGGCACGATTGCATAGCCCTGAGGGTGTCAACCTATGTCCTATGTTCTGCAGTCGCGCAGTACAGCCCCGTGTTGCCGAGCAAGCGTGTGTGTGCCTGCGGGCGTGTGCGGGTGCATGCATGCATGCGTGCACATTCGCATGCAGGAGCGAACGCACGTAACAGCAAGACGCGCGCCGCGGATTGCAGACAGCCTTGGAGTCGGACGGCGTCGAGGTGCACAATGAGGCTGTGCTCGAGTACGCGAAAGTGCACCAGGACAAGGGCAAGATCGAGTGCCGGATAGTGGAAAGCCACTGGATCTCCCCGCGCGACCGCCGCGGGCCGCCAGTACGCTCCCGCGTGCCAAAGACCATCTGGGCAGACAAGTTGGTGCTGTGCAATGGCCGCATGCCGAACACTGCGCATCTCAACCTGGAGGCGGCTAGCGTCGACACAGACTCGCAGGGGGGCGTGCTCGTAGACCACCTCAACCGCTCAGTCTCGGCGCCGCACATCTGCGCGGCCGGGGACGTGACCGGCGGAGGCCGGGCGGGCGGGCTGACAGCCATTGCCGAAATGCAAGCGCGTTGGGCGATCGAGAACCTCATCTCGCCGCAGGGCATGGGGCTGCCGCGGCCAGTGTACCGCGGCGTCGGCGCTGTGCTGCAGGTGACGCCTGAGATGGCGTTCGTGGGCATGAGCGAGTCTGAGGCGCAGCGACGCGGGCTGCCGCACATCGCCGCCAAGGTGGTCATGAGCAACTACGCCATCGGGGTCATTCGCAAGTACGGGTCTGTGGGCGAAAAAAATGACGCGTGGCTCCAGCGCCGCGATGTCTCGAACCAACAGCTTGTTGCGGACGAGGAAAGTGATGGCGTGGCCGCCAGGAGCGCGCATGACCGGGAAGAACTTGCATCAGAGGCCATGCTGGGTGTGGAGGAGAGGAGTCTGGAGGAGGAGGCGGAAATGGCAGAAGCTGAGGCAAATGCGGCGTTGGGCTATGTCAAGATTGTGGTTGCGGACGATGGTTCTTGGTCTCTTCTCGGCCTCCGCGCCGCTGGAGAGGGCGCCCGGTGTGTGTGTGTGTGTGTGTGTGTGTGTGTGTGTGTGTGTGCTAGAATTTGAGAGCAGAGGTTGCTTGTTGACATTAATGCGCATGCGCACGTACTCAGACTCTCCTTCCCACTTTCACGCACGCACGCACGCACGCACACACGCACACACCCTCTGTCTCTCTCGCCTCTCTCTCCTCTCCATGTCTCTCATCCATGCGCGCACACACTTAAATGTGCAGGAGCGCGATACAGGCAGCGGCGATTCTGATCGGTACAAGACAGCACGTGCAGGCACACATTCTCAACAGAAATCTCTACAGCAATCTTACATACGAAACACGCTAATGCGCTGACTTTTCAGAATGTGCTGGCACGTGCAGGCGCTTGCTGCTGCTCCACACCCCCACCCATCGGTATGCACACATGCTCCTCTGTTGCGATGTGTATGCAGGCCTGAGGGCTACTGTCTTTGTGCACGCGCTCGAGAGCTACTGTCTTGTGCATGCGCTCGAGACTGCGCTCGCGCACACGCGGCACGCATGTACGAACACGCGCGCACGCGCACATGCACGCTTTCACTCGTACACGCCCGCACGTGCACACGCACATGTACACACGCACATACACACACACATACACACACACACACACACACACACACACACACACACGTACGGCAGATTTCAGAGGCAGTGCAGGAATGCGTGCGGATGGTGCTGGGGTGCAGCCTGCACAAAGACCACCTGACACCAGAGAGCCACTCATACGTGCGCGTGTTCCGGCCTCCCCCCGACGAGCCACAGGTCGGTGCTGTGTAGTGAGAGAACAGCGACCGCGCGCCTTCCCACAGTTGGAGATGGTGTCCGGGGGGCAGGACGGCAGGGAGGCAGGGAGGCGGGAGGGTTTGGGTGGTGTGTGCCGGGTTGAGGGGTTGAGAGGGGCGTGGGACGACGAGGAGGGCAAGGGCCTTGAATGGAGAGGAATTAGCGGCGGGAGCGCTCCTGGACCCCGATCAGCGGGGCTAATGGCATGCGCTTCGTGTACGCGAGGGGTTCTGACGCGCTCAAGCCCGGCGCCCTGTCATCTACTTTCTTCGTTTCCCGTCTCTCTCTGTCTCTGTCTCCTGTGTGTGTGGGCGTGCGTGCGTGTTTGTTCGCGCGCTCTATGCGCTGCCGGGCGCACTTGGCGTGGCCAGGAGAACGGCGCGGACGCAGCGCTAGGAAACTCGAGCCTGCAAGACCCAAAGTATGACGCCGGCATTTCGCGTGAGGAGATCGCCATGGGGGTCGCCGCGGGCGGCGGCAAGGCTGATGGGGAAAGCCCCGGCAAGAGCAAGCGACACTTGGTGCCCAATTACCTGTCGTGAGCCGCTGCTGGCGAGCGGCATTTCGCAATCCGCCCTCCTCTCCACTGAGAGTCCACGAGGGGGAGAGGAGAGAGAGAGAGAGAGAGAGAGAGAGAGAGATTGTTGTGTCGGCGCGCTCTTGCCCATAGTAAAGCAGTGTGCGGGGAGTGTGAGGGGCTGCCAACACTGGCACGGCGTGCACGCGGGCCCGTGCGTTTGGCGTGAAAAGGGCTCCCGATACTTGCCGCGCCCGACAGGCCGCGGCATTAGCAGGAACCGAGCCAGTCGCGCCTGGACTACCGTGACGGGCCGTACGAGCCTGAGGTACCCAAGTTCCCAACAATGCAGACACACAGACACCAACGCACCAGATACGACGAGGATGCCAGTGGAGAGGGAGTGGGGTTGCCCAACTGTGCATCCAGGTCCTGAGGAACCACTCAATCGTCTCTTGTTGGGGAAGGGGCCTGAGGAAGGAAGGGAGGGAGGGCTAGGAGGACACGGTCTCAGGCTCGGGGCCCGCCTGGCGGCAGCCGCCACCGCCGCCGCCGCGCCATCTGGGCGGGCTCGGGGCTGCTGATGATGTGTTTTACTGGAAGACCTGAAAAAAGAGCTGTGTGCCGGGGCGGGGAATTGAAGCCTGAGGAAGTGTGTTAGAAGCCCTGGACTAGCTGCGGTTTGCCGGTTTTGTCAGATATGGTCCGAGTCCGCCGAGTCACTGGCATTTCTGACACTGCCAGTCACGGTGCCAGTGACAGCCTGAGTGACAGCCTGAGTGACAGCCTGAGAGACCCGGGCCGGTAAAAAACTCCGGTATTTCAAGTTTCGCCCCCGTCATACCGGGCCGGTATGACGAACCGGTGACACAGTAAGCACGAACCGACGGACGGTTGTCGGCATACGGGCCGGAGGTCCATGGCGTATGCCCAGAGGCCGCAGTCAGCCCAGCCGGCCAGGCGTGCCTCTGCGCTGAGCTTTGATGACGCAGACGACGACGGGCTTGGTCGTTCTGCACCGGTTCGCGATGTGCGGCTCAATCTCGCGGACAACGAGAGCTTCTACAGGTCGCCCAAGCGGACCCGAGGCAGCGCGCAGCGCCCGACTTCTGCGCCCCCGGAGCGTGCATACCTGCCGGGCACTGTACTGTCGAACAAGCCGTCGGACCAGACGCCCGGTACCGAGCGCGAACGCTCCTCGTGTTGTGTTATTGCTGTGGCTCTCGATGCGCGGCTCCTGATGCGTCCTCTGCGTGCCGCGCAGGTGAATACGGCGCGCCCGACGAGAGCGAAAGCGGAAGCCGCACAACCAGCAGTGCAGTCCCCACGTTCGATGCTTCACTGGCGCTGCGCTTGCCCGCACAGACGCGTCTGCGTGGACTGCTCGAGGACGACATGCGCGAGGACAGGGTCCGCAGGTTCAGCCGGCAGGGACTGCTTGCCCTGGCACACGTTCGGGGGGCAGACGGCGACTGGAGCGAGAGCGCGCACGCAGATCTCGAGGGTCTGGCGCAGATGCTCGCAGCAGGAGCGCGCACAGCTGAGCTAACGCAAATGGCCACGGACCCATATTTCCTGCAGCGGCGCCTCGCGCTGGGCTCGCACCGCCACCTCCTTCACGACCTCGACATCTGCCAAACTGCGCTCGAGCAAGTGGTCGCGGACGAACGCTTTGAAAAGCGGTCTGCCGCCTCTGGCGCTGCCCTCAGCCGGCGCCAGTACGTGCAACAGGTGCGCGACTTCATTGAGAAAAATGGCCCCAACTTAGAGGGGCCCGGGCCAGCCAGAAATCTATTCAAAACCTTGCAGGATGCAGACGCCAACCTGTCGCTTGGGACAGCCAGTGTGCGGCCGTTGGTGCTACGCTTCAACGCATTTGTGCGGGCGTCTCGCGAATGGCTGGATCTCGTCACTCAGCCCCTCCACCGCCCGTTCGAAGTCCTTTTGCCCCTCAGACAAGGACCCACGCATGCGGTCATAGGCAACGGACAAGCCGAGGAGGCTGCCGAGGGCCTGCGCGTGGAGTTGGGGCAAGTGCTCGTGATTAATACCGCGCGCCTGCAAGTGGTGCTCTTCGAGAGCCCTGAAATCTCAGAAGAAAGCCAGGTGGTGGCTAGTTCTCTTCTGTCCGCTCTCTCTCATGTGTGTGTGTGTGTGTGTGTGTGTGTGTGTATGAATGTATGTACGCATGTATGTATGTATATATGTATGTGTGTGCATGTGTGTGTGTGTGTGTGTTTAATGTGCCCAGCCTACCGCGCCGTACCCAACCCTACCCAAACCCATCCTTGTCCTCCTCTACCCCACTCGTCTCTGCTCACGAATATGTCTCTTTGCCTTTGGCCAGGGCTATTTCGGGCGTGTGGTGATTTCTCCTGACAGCCAGGGGCGAGGTGTCGAGCCAAAGAGGATGGCACAGGTGTAACGCGAGGAGAGGTGGAAGCAGCGATATATGATGTATGAGGGCAGATCACGTGTGTCTGTGTGATGTGTATGAGGGGCAGATCGCGTGTCTGTGTGTGGTGTAGCCTGTGGAAAATGTGTATGATGTGTTACATGCATTTTGTGTGTGTATCAGATAGGCCTACTGCCGAGTGTACAGAATAGGTGATTCTAGGAGGTGATTCTAGGAGTATCACCTACTCCTGGTATCAGCTCACTGGAAGACTCATCCAAAATCCTATCTGCGGAGACACTTAGGGACTCATCAAGGGCCTTGAGCGCCAGACAAACACAGACGATGCCGCATTTGCGTGTCTCGCGGTGGTGTTTGACCTTTGGCCACGCTGACGTGACACGCACACATACACAAACTTGCACACGTGCGCTGCCTGTCAAACAATAGCGACTGCTGCATTTGGCGACGGACCCCTTTTCAGATCTCCATGTCACGTATAGCATGCATCAGAGCGGACGGGGGGAAGGGGGGCACCTCGCGTGGTGCCGCAAGCTGCTGGAGCCGCCCGTAGCGTCTCGGGGTGGCGGTACATCTGCGCGCAGCACCGCTTCCGGTGCCGAGGAGGCCTCGGTGCGACGCGCGCGCATGCGCGCCGCGGATGAGTGCATGAAGCAGATCACGAGCGCGCTGCGCATCCAGCGCCGCATACGAGCGGCGGATAACTCTGGGCTCTACCTCTGCCTGACCAAGAAGGAGCTTGAAGCCGCCGATGCGGTCCTCTCCAAAGTCTCGGACATCCTCAGCAGCTCGCACGCTCGCGCCCAAAGCTCTCAGAGCGCCCAGACGGCAAAGACGAAGCTATTCGAGGTGGATGTTCTCGTCAGCGGCGTTGCGGGCGTGCATCAAGACGCAGACGAGGGGCGCGCGGCCGCGCGTCCGGGTTCGGCCACGGGCAGCCTCGGCGACCAAGAAGGAAGTGGAGCCCGCACATCTGAGCTCTCTCCGGCCTCGGCCACCGACGTAGAGCAGTGGGTCCAAGACATAGCGCACAGCCTGTCGCAGGCGCTGGAAGTGAGCTCTGTGCGCCTGACTGTGCACTCGACAAGTGCAACCCTGCCACATCTGAGGGCCACTACACCGTCGCCGTCGCCCTCCGCCACCCCTATGCGCCCGCAGTCGGCTGGCCCGCGCAGGGCGCCTGTCGCGGCGCTGAGTGCCTCATCAGCACGAGCTCCACCCGCTGCCGCGTCCGAGGGAGGCGTGGAGGGCGGGCCAGGAGTTGTGCTGCGAGTGACGCTGGATGCGACTGCAATGAAGGCGTGGACGATGGCGTCATCAGGAGGCCTCGGTGCCCTCAAGAAGTGGCGCAAAGATTACAATGTCGTGGCGACTGCGCAGCCCTGCGTGGCCTTCCGTCTCTGGCTGCTGCGGCCGCTTCAACGCCTTTCGTCTGGACGGGTGCCGTTGGGCGGGCGGGCCAGTGGTACACTTGATATGAGCGGACGCTCCACGCCAGAGATGCCCGCACAAGAGGACGAGGAGGGTGCGTTGCTAGCGCGGGCGCTGCAAACAGATATGGACGGGCTTGACATACTTGGGTGTAAGGTGAGTAAGTCGCGACGAGTGGTATCGATGTGCTTCGCTGCGTCTGTGAAGCATGAAGTGTCGCGCTACTTCGAACAGCTCCTCGCCGATATAGATAATGGCAGAGTGGACACTCGAACGGGCCCTGGAACGCGGGCGAAAGACGAACAGGGTTCAGATGCTCCCAAACGCCCTCCCGTTTGGACCGGCGAGGCGGATGTGAAATGGGACGACTCCGATGATGAAGAGGGCGATGAAAAGTGCGATTCAATGGGCGGCGAAGGTGGCGGACTGGGCAGCGAGGCAGGAGGGGCGTTGGATGAAGACGCACTCGATGCTTTGCGCTTGGTGCAGGACCTGCTGTACAGCGTGGAAAGGCGCGACTCAAAAAGTGAGCACTGGCATCCTCTAAAGTCTCTCAAGCAGGTCGCGGACTCATCCTTCACTAGATGCGCCTCGGACGAGGAGGAGGCACAAGTGGAGTATGAGGATTCAGCTGAGTTGCACTTGAGCACTCGCGAGTGGTGGCTCACGCGACAGGTACACGAGCTAGCGGTGCAGCAGGAGATTTTGACGTTCCTCGACTCGTCATACTGTCCCGTCGAGTCCCGGGATGTTCTAGTGAAACAAGTGATGGGCGAGGTGCAAGATGTCCGAGGAGCTTCAAGACGACAGCCCAAATTGGTGCTGCTGCAGGGCCCCCCGGGCAGTGGCAAGTCCTCGCTTGCAGCACGGGTGGCGCGCAATTTGGAGGCACGAGCGAATGACGACGAAACTTTGGGGGAAGAGCGGGACGTGCTGGTCTATGGAGCCAAGCGGCCGGGGATGGCGGTAATGCCCCGGCAAGATGATGCGCAGGGTCTTTCGCTCTGTGAGTATCTTGTCGGGGAGCTCATGTTGCAACTTCGCGGGAGTCAGGTTCTGCCAGAGTACCTGAGCACACACGACGAGATCCTTGACGCCGAAGAGCAGGAGGTCGTGGGTGCAAAAGTCGAGACAGTGGAAGAAATGAAGTTGCCAGACATGGGAGCGGAAGGGGAAGTGACGGTGTATCACGGAGGCGCCAGTGTGTTGACAATGACGCCGTGCGCTCAAGGCGTGCAGATTTGGGCAGACCGACAGGATTATACACTGCGCGTGCTGCCGCGTATTTTCAACGGCTCCAGCCTGGTATATTCATATCCGTGATTCTGTCGTTTCATGTCAATACTGATGATGCAACTATCTGGCTGCATATTGCATACGCACGCCGCTGCAAACGCGCAATTCGATGCATCTATGTGACTATGTACACGCGCTTGTGCGTGTCAAATCGCAGGTGCAACTGCCATGCTACCTCGAAAAAGAAGTACACATCGTGCTGCGCACACCTGCCACCATATATGTCTTTTTCCCCAAGTCCCAGAACGATGTCGATCTAGAGGAGATGGCTGCGGCGGCAGCAGCAACGACTGGGGCGACTGCAGCTCGCTCGGACGGAGGGCTGGCAGAAAAATTAAAAGACGATGGTTGGACATTACAAGCGATTGAGGAAATCTACGCCGAGTCACAGGAGAGTGAAGACAAAGGTTTCAGCACTGTGCTCTCCAGAACCTTTCTGAAGCCTGCCACGTACATCCTGCCAGAATCCACAGATCCGACAGTCATGGGACTGGCTGTCAAATTGCATACTGACGTGTTTACCGTGGAGTACGATGCGCTGGGACGGTTTGTGATTGCCGATGGGCTGTGCCGGAACGTGCCTGTGGCGTTGGTGGCGATGCCCGAGCGTCAAGCAGACACTGGGGAGGAATTGCATTCTGGAGGCGCCGATGGCGAGGATTTGGAGCTTGCAACAGCGGGGGGGCTGACGTTGGGGCAGGATGATGATGAAGTTGATGATCATAACTCAGTGGGTCCAGATGGCGGTGGGTGGAGGAAACGTTTGCTGATGGTGATCGATGGCCTTGGTGAAGGCGAGCTCAAGCCCTTACTGGAATCACTAGGGCTCATGCTAACGCCCGCAGAACAAGAGGCATCTCGCATCCGCAAGCTGGCGGTGGCAGCAGCGGCAAGCATCGTGGCCATCTTGCAGAGGCAGCAGATTATCTTCCTACCTGTCTCTGCTGTTTTGACGCCGGACGGCAGGGATGCTGTCATATCTGTTGCAGCAGCGTTGCAAGGGTACTCAGATCTGAAAATCGAGGTGCATGGTCACACGGCGTGCACCTGCCAGTCGGATCAAACGACTTGTTCTAATCTCTCGCTTGCATCCAAACGCTGTGAATCAGTTCTTGCCCTCCTGAAGCAGAACATGGAGCACGCTGATCTCGATGTTTGCGCTGTGCCGTGGGGGTGCAAACATGCGCAGGTCGCTCCCCCTCAGTCCACCCCCTTCTTCTCAAGTTTATGTGAGCTTTTCTCATGCGCTAAGCTAGGTTTATGCGAGCATTCTCATGCGCTATGCTGTCTCGTGCACCTACCATGATACAGGTTGGATCCAAGAAACTGGTGCGGGTTGTGGTGGTGCCCGTCTCGAAAGACATGCCGACAAATGCAGACCAAAGCCCAGGTGCGGGACCACGGACAGAGCGGATGCGCAAAGAATGCAAGCAGCTGCTCCGCGAGCTGTGCGTGACTGTAGTGTGTGTCAACGACTATTACCTGGACGACGACGCGTGCAGCCAGGACGTAGCGCTGCAACTGCCCATCACGAAAACGTCCGTCGTCACGCTGCCTCCGCTCTCGGTCAAGGAGGCTAAGATGGTGGCCATGGCGCGTGCCGACGGAACCAGTCAGATGTTCGCGCAAGGGGCTAGCATGCCGCACGCTTTCCAATCATCCTTCAAGGAACTTGAGCAGCACATTCTCGCCAAAGCAACGTCACACAGTGGTGGACACGGACCCTTGTCTCCACTGTATCTCTCAGGAGCAGTGGCAACGCTCTTTGGATCGTCGGTCGTGCCGCCTGTCATTTCGTCCCCCAGCGCCTTCCCTGCATCTGCGGCCGCCCTCATGGACTACGTCATCAACCGCCTCGAGGGCTTTTTTGGCTCCCGTGTCCTGTGTGAAGTGATTCAAGATATCCTCGACCGCCCTGAGGGGCTCAAACTGAGTGATCTTGATAGATATAATGCCGCTGCCACCAACAATGCTAACACTCAGCGCACTCCACTTGCTGCTGCCCAAGCCAAGCGGATCGGGTCTTCTGCGTCGCGTTCCGAAACTGCGCATATGCAGATAGCCCGTGCACTGGTGCCGCTTTTCTTCGCGCCTTACTGGCTCGCGCGTCCAGACGTTGAGCTATTTGACATGCAATCATTGGAGAGCGGAAAGTCTGGAGGGAGGTCTTCGCCAGAAATGGGAAAAGGAATTCAAGGGCAAGGAAGTGGGGCGCGGCCACAGTGGTGGGAGGAGAATGGACTGTTAAAGAGGCTGGTATGTTCATTTTAAAAGGCTGCAGTGTGCTACATGTGCTATGCAGACACGCCTCACGCTGACGCTTGTGTGTTGGTACAGGCGCCCTGCAACGTCGATGTTGTGCGGCGGCTGCACAGCTATGTGCACAAGACAGCGCTGCGAAAGCTCATGGACTCAGGCAAGGTGACATCTCAAGCTGACAAGGACTACTTGGCGCGGCTGCTCCTGCTGCTCGAGACGGAGAGTCACACGCAATTCCGCGGGGTTTTTGCGCGCGTTTTGCAGTCCAACAAACTTGCGACGTCTGCGGGCGTCTCAGGTAAGCCTGCGTCACTTGTCTTGGCTAGTGCCTTGCGTACGTTGTTTTGTGCAGTTTCCTATGGCAAGGAGCCGGCATCTGGTATCTGCTGTCTACTAAGACATGACATGTGTCCACACAGGCAATGATATTACTCGCGCCCAACGCCCTGCGCCGCCTGGCAGGTGCGACAGATGTGCGGTGTACACAAACATGAAAGCAGAAGGGGCGGGTGTGAAGTGGCATGTCTGTATGCTTCTGGTTGCTTGTTGGCATGCTACCCTTCTGTGTCGTGTGTGTGTGAATCGCATTGAGTCTGTATACACTTGTGCTCGTGTAGAACGGATGAGTGGCTAGTGACTTTTACTCCTCCCTTCCCCCTCCTCTCTCCTCCCCACTCCTGTCTCTCCCCTCCGTCTCTCCGCTTTCTGCGTCAATCTCCTTTCGTCTTGCTCTCACTCTCTTCTCTCTTGATGTCACAGGCTTCGAGCACATCGTGTCACGGGGCTGCTGGTGTCTGTGGGTTGGAAGGTGATGGCATGGTCAGGGTCGTGGTGGGATGCAGCTTCCCGCAATTTGCTCGGTCGCGTGTTCTTCCAAGTCCAATTGTTACGTCCTCTTAGCGTTGAAGGCGATGCGAACAGTCTGGGGGCTTCAGGGCTCGTTGGGCTGAGTAGTGTGAAGAAGTGGGAAGTTGTGCACCAGCAAGATGTGCCGTTTGAAAACGTCAAGGTTTTGTGTAGTCAAAGAGTCCGCTCTATCGCAGATTTTGAAGAAGGGTGCCGGGGTGCTCACCCAGCATACATTTCGCAGAAAGACATGTTGGGAGCCTACGCATTCAAGTGCAACTTAACAGACAAGGAGCTCGGACTGTTGCCTGGCGACATCCTTGTTCAAGTTCGCACTGTCCTTCATCCCAAAGTTCCGCATGCGGTCAGACACACGAATGCCTTTTTGTCCATGATGATGTGCATATTGTCTCTGTATGTGTGTGTGTGTGTGTGTGTGTGTGTGCTCGATCTGCTCGTGAAGTATGCTTAAATGCTGAACAGAGCACCAGCGAGGATGCTGCGGTCTCCGCACCAACGCAAGACAGCAGCTCCATTGATGGAGGGGCCACCGTTGAGCGTGGAAACAGCGCAGTGCTTGCTGGCGTGTCCGGAGGCGGAGGAGGTGGGGGCGATGAGCGCATATTCTCCGCGTGGCAAACTGTCCCACTCACGGTTCCAGAGGTTCCCAAAGCGCCGGTCGTGGACATTGAAGGTAAGATTAATGCTTTGATTCTCGGCTTTACGGATAGCAGAGGGGTGCTGAGTCATTATCAAAAGAGATTTACGATTGTCCTACATGCTATGTGCGTTCTGGAAACTAAATCACAAAATCGTTGGCAGATGTCACCCTGAATTCGTGTAAAGTCTCCTGGAAAATGCCCTCTGAAGCGAGCACTCGCGGACGCTGGGCGCGAGACGCGTCGAGTAATGATGACAGGCCTACCTTCATCATGGATGTGAGACGAGGATATGACAACGAGTATCGCCCCATGTTTCAAGGCAGCGACTTCTCTTGTCAGCTGCATGGCCTCGAGGAGAATTCAAAGCTGAGCGTGCGCGTGTGCTACGAAGTTGAAAAGGGCCGCTCGCACTGGCGCTTCAAGGATCTGCGAACCAAATCATCAGTGGACACGCATGAGTCTGCCGCTGGAATCTACATTGCAAAGTTCCTCTCTGGACTTTGGCACCACTGCTCAAAAAACATCAAAACGGAAATCACTGCGAGCTGGGATGCCGCCCGGGAGCATTTGCTCTCGCAGGTTGATCCTGACGGTTCCAACAGCTTTACATGTGGGTCAGATGACGAGCTGCTGGATCTGACAACCCGATTAGTTGAAGCCTGGAACTGGGAGGTGGCTCGTGCTGACGACGACCAGCGACGATTCCGTGTTGTTAAGGATCTGCTTCTGAGTCCGCAAGTTCTGCAAAGACTAATGCGCGCATATGGTGTTGACTTTCTGGTTGATAGAGTGCTCAAATTTGCTGTGTCCAATGCTCAGCTTGCTCTCAGAGGACACAGGCAACCAGAGGGTCTCGCAGATGAGCTCAAGATGCTGCAGGTGGTGTTGCAAGCTTTCCAGACCAAGCAGGATTTCTTGCGCAAGGCCCCCACAACGGCAGTTGGCCATGTGTTTTCTGAGTCCCTTTGCAAGGAGCCACATGGCGAAGATGAAGCTGACATGTCATCACGCAACCATGTCATCAATCTGGTGAAGACGTCAGTGCATGAGCTCATCGATGAAGCTGAAACGCTTGCACCGTGGTTACACGATTTGACGGAGGAGCAGCGAGACAAAGATGTTGGGCCGCAGGTGCGGCAGATGATGCTGCGGTTAGAAGGGGCTGCAGAAGCTGGTGTTTATGAAGTCTTTGACACCGTACAAGAGAGGGGTGAGATCGAAAATGCACTTGAGTCAGCAAGTGAACAAATCCATAGCTGGGTGGTAGAAGGCGGCAAAATGCGTCTCTCTCGAATTCTGGACAAGCAAGCAGCAACTTGGTCGATGCCCCCAACGCCAAGAGAGGAGGAAGAGTCAGCACCACCGCAACGAGCCTTGCGTTCGAACCAGGCAACGGTGGAGGCCCAAGCAAAGGAGGAAGCTGGAGAAGATCCAAGTTCGGACCAGGCAAAGGATGAGGCCCAAGCAAAGGAGGAAGCTGGAGAAGATCCGGTGGCAACCGCGCAGTCCGATCAGCCTGAATCTCCGCGCAAAACGCCCACAGAATCGCCGAGGAAAACACCAGCATCGACACCCCGCAAGACTCCCGCAGAAACTCCTCGCACATCAGCCTCCCAATCTGAGCATGTTGAGGAGGAGGAGGAGGAAGCTGAAAGGACGATGTTGGAAGAACAGAACAAAATCCTGGAAGTTGCAGCGCTGCTGTCGCTTGGCGCGTTGGAAAGCGGGCCAAAAAGCAGAGCGCTGATGCGGCTGGACCTGCCTTTCGATATCGAAGACCCTGCTCTGTGGAAAGAGGCAGCAAAGAGCTTCTACATGGTGCGAATATTTTGAACAAGCGTGTGACTGGATGTGTGTGCGTGTCCAGTAGATCTATCCATTGTGCAGTCGGAGACAAGAATATCCAAATGTGGGGACTTTGTGCACACATGTGGGTGCACGTATGTATGACGCATGTATAAGCTCCAAACCCTTTGCATGAGCCATCGAAAAGCCAACAATGCGTGCACGCTCATGGGCAAACTCACTAACACCCTGCACCCCAACACCATCTGTTCAGCCGCCGCAGGGGGAAATCGCGCATACCTCAGGAGCTGCCACCGGCACCGGTGCTCAGGATGCCCAGCACCGATCTGAGGCGTTGAAGGCGCTTCGATCAGCGCTGGTGTCACGCATCTATCAATCTGGCCTTGTGCACGGCCTCACCGTGCGGGTTATGCGGCTCGAGTCCCTTTCGAGCGTGCGGTCAGTGGAGCTGGATATCTGGCAGCCAGTCGAAAAGGAAACGTCACCTCCCGCGGATAGCAGTGCGGAAGCTGCTATAAAAGACGTGGGTGATGACGCTGATGCTGCTGCTTCGACGGAAGATGGGCGAGCTGGCGATGCTGTGGACGGCGAAAAAAGCTCTGAGCAAGCGGTGCCAGAGGGCAAGGATGCTGACGATGTCGCACAGGCGAATGAAGTGGCTGCGGGTGAAGGCAACGTGTCAGCAGACGTCGCAACAGCAGTCACGCAAGAGGTGAAGTATGAGCCAATCATAATGGAGGCCAAGTCGTATGCGCTGGTGCAGTTGTCTTGGACTGCTGAGAGCAAGATGGACTCGTTCGGCGAGGCCTTGGATTTGCCGCATGCGCAGGCTTCCGTCAGGGAGATCTGCAAGTGGATCAAGACTAAGGAGACATTGTCCGCAAGGGGCGATACCGTGACGCACCCGCTGTACGGGTCTCTTGTTGTGGATGCCAACCCTATCGCAAAGGAAAATCTGTTCCTGATTGTGAGCATGGTTTGCACAATGGAAGACCGGCGAAACTTGAAAGACGAGGAGTTCAAGCAGCTTTTAAGCGACGACGTAGCGAATGCGTACGCTGCCGTGAATGGGAAAGAAGTCTCGGCAATATCAGTCACCGTTGTGAAGATGAATCAGCGGCGCAACTATGCCGTTTTGGAGCTCAAGGAGAAAGAAAGCAGTGAAGAATGGAAACGCACACCATCTTTTGCACGTACGTCGTCCATCGACAAAAAGATGCAGCGTCATGAGGCCGTCACCCTCCTGAGAAAACTTCAAGAAGACGAAAATCTGTGTCCGCATGCCAACAAATGGATCCTGAGCGCAGTGACGATGCGGGGGCATCTGCCACCACTCATGCCAGGCGAACGTGCTGGTATCAAGGTGTTTAATTCGTCAACCTTCTCCGACATGCACTGCGAGCGCGACTTGCTCAACGCCACGGTGTATCCTGCGCTGCGCTCTACATGCCTCGCCCGCCGTATTGATTTTTCATGGATTGATTTCCGTTGGGGCGGCGTGACCGCCGACGACTCCTCCAAGAACCTTGGCGTCGTCAAATGCCTGCAAAAAATCGAAGAGTGCTCCGTGCCATTGCAGGCAGGTGTCGTGTTGCCCTTGGTTGTCGCGATCATGGGCGAGCGCGGCGGCTGGGTGCCTGGGCCTGACTCACCGGAATTGGTATGTATGCCTACGGCAATTGTGTCCTGCATGCTAAACCTTGCATTTTCTGTAATGGACACACGCATGTTCGTGGGAGAGAACTAGTAAGCATGCTTGCTCAGAAAAGGGTTTTAGAGTATGTTCTGCGCGTCTCACAATCACGTACACTCACGCAGGCTATTACGGCAAAGGAATACCCGTGGGTGCTGCCAAACAAGCAAGACGAGGTGGGCGCCGAGGGGGCGGCCTTTCCCCGGCGAGACGACTACAGCAAGTATTCTGTCACGGGACTTGAAATGGCATTAGCACACTTTCGATTTCCACATGCAGCGGAATGCTTCTTTTTTCTGCGCCAGCGCAAGTTCATGGACCAGCCTATTTGGAACGACCTGCCACTGTCAGCACGCGTAGCCTTCCAGGACCGCGGCCCGTCCTCCGACGAACCACTCACGGCGGGAGCGCAGACGCTGGGACCGCAGGATTCCTTTTCACCTAAATTTCTTCGCGCGCTGATTCAAGACGAGCAGCTGGGGGCCGGGCGCGTGCGCACCTACGATCCCAAGCTGAACGCGGCCGCCCCATATGCCTTCAGGTGTGCTATTGTACACGCTAGGGCTGGCGTGGTTCGTGTTGTAGCTGCCCTGAGAATTGAATGAGCTGTTTCTTTGCTGTCTACGCTTGTTGCTTGGCTCAGTTTGTTGTGACGCGTGAGGCGTGCTGTCATTTTGTTGATTCGCCTGTTGTGTGCCAGTACCTGTCTGGTGATGTCAAAGATCAAGGAGCTCTCGGGTCTCATCCAAGATTTCGAAGCCAGGTGTAAATGTGTCTGCACCCTGAGATGGTTCATCACCCTCATGATGAGCATCTGTATCTGTCCGACTGTCGTTCAATCCATGTCACATTCCTCCCTCACGCGCGCCCGCGCATGCTTCCTTGCTCCCTTGCCCCATCTTCTCCTTTGTGCATCACATGAAGGTTGACGAGTGCCCATCTTCCAGGCTGAGCGTAGGCGGCGACACGAATGAGTCGGCACACAAGGCATTTGAATCGTTGCGAAACGAACAGAAGCAGCTCAAGAGAGAGGTACTCTTCTGGCTCCCCATCCACTGAGCTTCGCCATCATCCTTCGAGGGAGAGTAGCGAAGCCGCGCTGATGGTGCTGCGTTGCGATTTGGCGGGTTGCTCCGCACCCGAGCTTGTGCGTTGCCTCCACCTACGCTTGTGGTTGTGTTGACTTATTTTATGTGGTACAATCGGATCGGGTCGACCCACAAAACAATTGGCTTGCTACATGCAGGTCATTACCTGGTGGCGTTTGCTTGGCGAGCAGAACAACCACAAATGGAGGTTGCAACTGATCCGTGTTTACTTGCCCTCTCATAAATCTGCTACAATAATGAGGAGAATTGGTGCTTGTTGACGTGATGTGCATGGCTGTTGGCTTTGTTTAATGACACTGGCGAATGACGGAGCGAGACGTGTTGCAAATGGGCAGGCATCACATCTCCGACCTGGCCAGTTACCCGTCCCTGAAAGATGAAGACGGGGAGGAAGAGGACACCAAGGCAAAACGAAAGCGGCTGTTTGAAGAAGTGGCCCAAGTGCTCACCGACTTGGGGCCCAAGATGCAAGAGTGGGAAAAGGAAGTGAACAAGGACAAGAAAGGAACTCAGGTTGGCAACACCAATGTGGCAGCGCACGGTGTGCGACTGCAGATCGGGGACCTGGCGTGGGGGGTGATGCTGAACCTGAGTGAAATCATCGACGGCTGCTATCCTGCGCCTTCGAAGATGCCGGGCATCGAACAATTTGATGAATCCCAAGCTCAGCGCATGTACCTTGAAGAGGTCAGCCGAAGAGAGGAGAGGGAGAGAGAGGGAGTCTGGGTCCGCGATTAGGGTTACATTCTGCAGATGGCGCAGTGTGGGCGTGCCGGTGCTCGATGGGGGAAGAACAGAAGGGGTTGAGTCTGTAAATGTGTGGGCCTGTTTTCACCTGCACACGTGCATGCATGCGCATGCTCTCACACGCATGCAAGCGCGCGCGCTCACACGCAGTCACGCAAATGCAACTGCCATAATATCATGCAAACACTGCTGTCCTCGTCACTTGTGCTCAGTCTAAAGCCTAAACCCTGATTCTTTCAACACAGCTTTCAGCATCATTCGTGTGCTTGAAAAATGGGTCGCGGATTCATGCGCTCATGGAGTTAGATAATCTTCTTCACCCCGACGCCGACTCCAACATCGAGACAGTCATCGTTTTGCAGGTCTTACTCTCCAGCACTACACCTGTCTGTCCCGCTACCTCGCTCCCACTGTCTGCCTATGTTGTGTATTTCTCTCTCGGTCTTCCCCTTCCCAACATCCCTCTTTCAGCAAATGCGAGCACCCTCATACGACACACGCGCAGACACATCAGTAACCCCCCGCATATCTGGCATCAGCACACAAGCGCGCCAGCACACACAGGACACGCACGTGGACGTGTCCGTTGCAAACGCGCAGCGCACCTGCGTTCAGGCACGCGCATGTTTTCCACCGCGCATGCATACATTCAGACAAACTTGACGCCCTGAACACCAACCTTGAGCAGGGGGAACCAAATTGCGGCAACACGGCGTTGCTCGCGTGCTTTTTGCGCAATCATTTCTACGTGGAGCGAGACAGCGCAACTCTACAGAGGGACTATGCCTTTGTTGATGCCCCGCCCTCTGCTGCAGAGGGGGCCGCCGAAGGTACCGCGCACGCTGACTCATGTGTATGCTCGCGTGCAAGGACTCGTGCCTTCCGAGCCCTACACCCAAAGCCCTCACCACAATCTTACATACCAATCCCAAATCCAAGGACACACGTACATACGCACACACATACACACGGTTACCTCATCGCCGATACATGTTGGCACTGTCTATGCCTCTGCGTGCATCCAGTGAATGTGTGAGCTTGTTTGTTTGATCTGTGTGTTTGCTTGCCGCCAGATGAAGAAGTCCCTGCGCTACAAAGGGAGACCAGCAGCTCCGTGCATTGTGTTCAAAGCAGTTTGACGTCTGCTGGCTCTCCGGCACTTGACTTGTAAGAGCAAGAGTGCGAAGAAATGGGAAGAGTAGAGGGGGGGGCGAAGAAAGAGCGAGTGTGCGAGAGAGATCGTGGTTGTTTGTGTACATACGCGTGCGCCTGCACGCACACGTGCATGTACATGTACACTGCTGGACTTCTCGCACACTCTTGCTCACTGTCTCTCACTGCCTGTCTCCCTTCCGTCGGCCCGCCCTTCCTCAACCCCTACATGCATTCAGGGAGTATGAAGAGACGCCATGGAGCAGCAAGAAGCGGGTGTGCAGGCTGCCGCCTGTGCGCGAGCGAGTCGTGTGCTACTACTTTGCAGGCGTTGAAACTGATGTGGAGCATGTTTACAGGTGTTTGTGTTTATGTGCGGGTGCGGGTGCGGGTGCGGGTGTGGGTGTGGGTGTGGTGTGGGTGTAGGTGTGGGTGTTTTGATGTGTCCCCTAGCATGTCCCTGTATATTAGTGTGTGTCTGTGTCTCCTTGACACCACAGCGTACACGAACGCACGCAATCACACACACACACACACA
>Ga0115006_10000635_pt1 | contig 19621 bp, 3 predicted proteins | sample ArcOceMetagenome_3_FD_88943 | JGI IMG/M metagenome (GOLD analysis project Ga0115006, IMG submission 88943) | Marine eukaryotic phytoplankton communities from Arctic Ocean - Arctic Ocean- Svalbard ARC20M Metagenome | ecosystem: Environmental > Aquatic > Marine > Oceanic | place: Arctic Ocean...
CACGCGTATTGACCGATCCAGATTGACTGAAGTTAGTGTAATGGCCCCATTGAAGTGCACGGGCACATTGCTGGGCTTCAGCGTGCTTAAGAACGGAACGTTAAATGACCACGTCTCGGTCAAGCTGCCGGAAAGCATGCCGCTTGTGACTGCAGCTCGCAACGTGCTAAATGTGCCCCCCGGTCCACGGCAGCGCACCTCCGTCTCACTGACCCACTCCGTTGCTTCACAGCTCGTGGTGCTAACTCTGATAGTGTTGGTCATATGCACATGGGCAAAGGCATTGCCAGCAACAGTAATGCTGACTGATCCTGTAGAGCGAGCATTCGCGACGTGTAGTCTTTCGGCGACAGGTGAATCAAACGAAAGCAGTCCCGTGACACTCCCACTCAGCATCCCAGATGTGACCACATGTTGTCGGGTCGAAAAGAAGCCCCTCGATATGGTGGCCATGACTTCGGTGTCACTTCTCCACCTTGTTTTCTCACTTGTAGTTGCACCGAAGCGCTGGGAGGGCGTCAAGTCAACACGACCGATGTTTAGTCCATTTACTGTGACATTTTCTCTTGTAGAAGCGATATTCTGTGATCCAGTCTGATAAAGCGTCGACGAATCAAAGGAAAAGATTTGTGATGCAGATCCGTGTCTCTGGCCAAAGGTTACTACGAATCTGTAAGTTTGTGTTTCGCCCTTGATTGGTTTACATAGTAGTGATGTCTCTGAAAACCAATCAGACGATGCCACGGCAGTGTTGCTGAGAAGAGCACTACCCGTACTGTCCAGATGGTGGAATGCGCTGCCAAAAACAGTCAGGCTGGCATTCACTAGTGATTGCCAGCCAGTAGTCGGTCTGTTGACTGACACCAGACTGCTGATAGATGAATGTTGATAAGAGAATGCCTCTGTTGCTGTGTTTCCAAAAACCTTCAGGAGTCCAGAAGTTACCCCCAGCTTCAAGCTCCCGCGAAATGTCTTCGGGATCAAACCTAAAACAGATGTATCGCTGATCCAGTTGCTTGCCTCACTGGCGGTGAACCCCAGTCTTGACGTGGGAGTGAATGACGTTTCAGTGAATGTGGATCCAGACAGAGTCACTGACACAGATCCCGTTGTAGGACTGTTCGTACGAATGAAATTTGTTAAGCTTCCAACATTATACGAGTAAGTTTCAGATATTGTTGAGCGCAGCTCACCGTAGGTTACGACAAAGCGGATTGTTGACCTGATGCCTCCAGGCGTAATACAAATCAGTGACGTATCGCTCGTCCAGACTGTAGACTCAGCTGACGTAGCACCAAGTCTGACAGCGACGGTAAAAGATGCTGATGATGCAAAATTGGATCCAAACAGGGTCAACGCGGTCAAAACAGATGTATGACTGTTTACGACGAGTAACGAGCTTGTTTGTAGTAGATCGAAGGTCACGACATGAGAAAGTGTACCTTGATCCGATAGACGTTCGGCTGCCGTCACTTGTGTAAATTTGCTGACACCATAACCACCAGGTCGACGGCAATGGACCTCGAGCTCACTGATCCATTCTGTCTGCTCGCACGCAGATTGACCGAGTCTTGCTCGTTGCGACAACGCATATGATGCCATCAAATACCCGCTGATCGTGACCAACGTCGAGCCAGTAGATGCACCATTCCGTGTCTGCACTGCACTTTGTAGTCCTAAATCGTGCGAAAATGCCTCAGATAGCGTGGCCACCACATTACTGGCTGTGACAAAAACTCGGTGAGTCCCGTGGTGTCCACGAGATGCAAAAGCTGAGATCATGGTGTCCGAGGACCAGATTGTCGCTTCGGATGCCGTGCGCCCAGATCTGACTGAGACTGTTGTATCAAAACGTGAGAACAAAGCACCAGCGATAGTGGCCAAAAAAGCCTGGGGGACCGCAGCAGCCATGTGTGTGGGTCTGTTGGTTACGTTTACAATCGAGCTCACGACCGGCCCGTCGTATGAGACTGCCTCAGTCAGAGTGTTGGACACTGACTTGTTCTGATATCCGATCTGGTATCCTACTGTGACCAGATTCAACAAAGACCTTCCTTGCCCAGATGCAACCTTGCAGCGTATTGTCGTGTCACTCTCCCAGGTTGTAGCCTCGCATTCCGTGTTTATGTATGCACTTGATGTGCCATCAAATTTAGCAAAATTTGTCCCGATTACCGTGAGTGAAGATGCCCCGAGGGTCAGAGCGTTGGCCGGAGATGCAGCTATCAGCACATTAAAATCAAATGAGAATGATGCTGATACTGTCGTCAACCTCTCTTGAGAAGCATCCGGAAGCATGGCCAATGTCGCGACAACGGGGAAACCATAAGATGCCCCAGTCATCACGAGCACTTTTAAGCTAGAGTCCGATTTCCATTCCGTTGTTTCGCACGCAGATCCGCCAAATCGTGCTGTCGGAGAATATTCCACACGGCCAAAATTCAGCCCAAAAGTTGTTACAGAAAATGAGCCTGAAGTTTGCCCGTTTACAGGAGTAAGCGCACTCAGTATCTGAGCATCATACGAGTAGATATCTGTGATTGGGCCAAGCTGCCGTGCAACAGATACGGTAACATCTAGCAACGTCATGTATCCTGCCGCAACTAGGCCAGACACAGAAGTGTCTGCAATCCATATGGACGCCCTGCCAGCAGTGAAACCAACTCTGCTCGACACGCTGTAGTCGAGAGCACCGAATGTTGAGCCAGTCACAGTCAAGCTGTGAGTGGAAGTACAAACAACAAGATCCGATAAGCATGAGCCTAGTGCAGGTGCGTTTTGGGTCGATACGCTAATCGCTACCGGAATATCGTACGAAAAGACTTGCGTCATCTGCCCTTCGAGTCTCCCTACCGAAAGATCGACATACCAGTCCAATGAGGCTCCAGAGACTGTCTTAGCCGCAACAGCCGTGTCGGAGATCCAGTTTACGGTTGGAGTTGCTGTCAGTCCAGCGCGGCCGTACGGAGTATAATCATTCGTGCCAAAATGTTGACCGAAGATCGTCATCGGAATGGCGGAACCACTCAAAGGTATGTTTACCAGTTTGACATTTGAGAGCACGGGCGTATCGTAGGAAAATGACAAGCCCAGGGTATCCCGCTTAATCACAGAGTGGTCTGAAACCGTCACCACGATTTCTCTCTCGATGAATATACCAGCCGCAGGCCTGCAATGCAACCGCGAATCCGACATCCACCACGATCGTTCGCAGTCAGTACCGCCGATTCGAATCTTTGGACATGAATCTACAAATTGGAAGTGAATACCGAAGATTGTGGAAACGACGCCGACAACACTCGACGAGTTTCTTTCAAATGGCGTATATGATGACAAAATCGTAGAGTTGAGGATTACCCAGGGTTTTCCTCCTCTGGCAGGCGCATTCGTCAGACCCTGATTAGCAATGGCTGGGGAATCATACGTAAACGCCTTTGAAAGGGTTCCTGCTGCATCCAAACGGTTGGTCACGGTCAACAGAATTTCCTTTTCAATACCGAAGCCTCCAGGCGTTTGACACATCACTGCTTCATTACTGACCCAGAACGTCGCTTCACATGCAGTCCCGCCGATACGAACCCTCGGAGTGTAGTCGGCCGAACCAATATTGGTCCCAGAAACGAGCACAAGCTTGCCGCCTGTGGCAGGAGTGTTCGGTGCATAAACTTTCCAAACTGTCGGCGCGTCGTACGTGAATTTAGCAAATTTGACAGGATCACTTACACGCTTGTCGATCTTCACTGTCACATTGTGGCCGCTGTCAATACCTGGGGGGGCACGTGCGACCAGGCTGACTGGCGATAGCCACGTTGTCGGAGCCCTTGTCTGCCCGACAAACGCAAAAATTCCGCATTCCGCAATAGTCCCAAATGCTTCTCCAACCACAGAAATTACTGTGCCACCTGCTGTAGGCCCGTTGCCGGGCGTAGAAAAATACACGATTGGAGAGTTTGTTGTGATTGCAAAGGGGCTGCCTGATATGTCATGGTCATAGAAAAGGTGTTCTGGTGGAATCACAGTGAAATCTGGAATACAATACTCATTGAATTCACAAGACCTCCATCTGAGTTTCCATGCATACCGATTATCGTAAAAATTCTTGTAGTCTATACGAATGTCGTAGTATCGCGTCGTAGGAAAAGTTTGAATAAATTCGAACAGCGTGGAGGATAAACTGCTCCATTGGTCCACAACCATTTGGTTGTCGATCCAAATTTTCACCCTCTCGGCGGTTCTCGTGATGAGCTGGTTCGTAAAGTCCAAAGCCTCACTTTCACCGAGGTGAAAATGGAAAGTGTACGTATTAAATCCCACCCCAGTTCGCAGAAGCCCAGCCCACCGAACAGAGAATTTGTCAGCATCGGGCACCACCACACCATCAGGCTGACCTGTCACGCATTCAGTAACTACAATGCCATCGCATGCAGATTGTGAAAAGTCGAGGTAGGGCTGTATTCTTGTCGCAACTGCTTTATCTGGCGCAAGGTCGACATCGTCGTAGTACGTTGACAGCAAACCAGTGCCCAACACGAGGGTAATTCTGGTGACCGTTCCCCTACCAAAGGACGTATACGCGACTGAATATTTGGAATTCGGGATGTACGTTAGCGTTCCAATATCGTGGTATGTAGAGAAATATTCCGTTTCGGGCGAATGGTATAAACGCACGTACAGGTCAGCAGCGTCCTTGGTCAGCAAGTTTGTAAACTGATCTCTAGCAGTAATTGTGAATGAAACAGGCGTGCATACTCGCGCAGAAGTCAATCCTGCGCTCGATGCAAATGTTTTAGAGGCACAAGCATCTTGAGGATGATTAAAAATCTCGCGTGGGGAACCTTGAAGTGCATAGGCCTGGTACAAGTATTCAGATGTGACGTCAGATAGACCAATGTTTGCACTACGCCAGCGAAGATCTGCTGCTGCGTCGCCATATTGGTGTTTGTAATGAATTTCTACATGATAGAAACGCTGCTCGGATTCTGTGACGTTGACCAAACCTGCCGGAGCGACGGAGGAAAGAGAATCCCACTGGTCAATGATCATTCGGTGATCAATCCACATCTTGACTCTCTCATCTACTTGCCGCATTTGAAACACATATGTGTACATTTCCGGGGCAGCTTCCGTGCCATACTCATGTTGTACATTTCCCAGCCAGCGCACCGAAAAAGTGCCGGCATCAGAAAGCGCATTATTAGGACGAACACTGCCAAAAGACAGAAGAGTCACCCTCGAGTCGACTTTGACTCCTTTCGGATCCATAAGCTCCGTGTCATCATAGTAAGTTGCTTGTAGTCCACCTTGAACTGCAATATCTGCTACCATATTGAAGTATCCAGCCCTGGTGAGTGTCGGATACCTCACAAAATATGTGCCATTGCCAAAGTCTGTAACAGTACCAAACTGATAAATATTATCTGAGCCCTCTACTTGGAACTGAGCTTCAATCGCAAACTTGTCGCCGCCAGTGATGCGGAAGTTCGTAAATTCATCTCGTGCACGGATGAAAAACGTCGACAGAGTGCCAGATGTCGCAACGGTGTAGCCTGCTCCCAATGCATACGATTGCGGGCCACAGACTGATGCCGGCAGGACCAGGCTTGGAAAGGGGCTCCCGTGAATAGGATCTGCGAATGCAAGTCTACTGCTTCCAATGTACGAGAGTTCCTGAGATGCGCTTCTCCAATTCAGCGACGCTCCACTGATTCGCCCTTCGACCTTCTTATACTCCAACTTAAGATCATACATCATGTCTCCGCGCATAAAGTATCCAGTGCCAGATGGTGTCAATGCCTGCGCGAACCCTGTTCCAGGTTGTCCCAGGCTTGCCCACTGGTCAATCACCAACTTATGATCGATCCATAGGCGAACCCGATCAAATTCTTCTTGAATTTCGGCTTGGAAAGTGTACGTTTCAGCGTACTTCGGATAAACAAATCCGCGCCAGCGCACGCTGAATATAGCTGTGTTGGACAGGCAGGCGCCAATCGTATCTGGAATCATGCGAAAGGTATTTTTCTCCACAGCATGTGTCTTCTGTTCGTAGCCAGGAGCGCAGTCGATGCCCTCGAAGTAAGTAGCATGTATTCCTCCAATGGTTGCCTTGGCTACCATAAGAACATGCTCTCCTGCCTTGGTCACAGCGGGAAATGCAACAGAATATCCTCCCGGCACGCTTACGGACAGTCCATTAGTAGTCTGCACAAGCGATGCAGTACTATCTCCACCGAGGCCTCCTTGGTCGGACTTGTGTGTGGTCGAAAGAATGACGCTTGAACCATCGACCAGAGAGTTATCAAAGTCATCTTTGGAAGTGATGAGGAAAGATGAAACGATCCCCGCAGTGGTCAAGGTAAGACCTATACCGTTCGACAGTGACCTTGCGGCGCAAAAGGGGGCTGCATTCGTTGTGTGCACAAACGGACTGCCGTCAACCAGAACGCCGTTCGCCCAATATTCTGCGGGGATGACCTGTGAGTCCAGAACAGCACTGACGCTGCTGTTCCAAGCCAGAGACAGGCCCTGTGCTCCACTGATATCATGGTAATGTACCTCTACTTTGTGAAACTGTTCTTGTCCACAATCAAAGTTAAGCGAGGCAGTTGGACCAAGAGACTGAAGGCTATTCCACTGATCAATGACCAAAATGTCGTTGATCCACAGCCGGACGCGCTCATCAGCTTCTTTTATACGAGCTTGAATATCGGTCTTTTGAGCATATGGAGGTCGGATGAATCCCATCCACCGCACACTGAAGGTATCTGTATTCGTCAGAATAGAACTAGGAACATCAGGATGCAAAACATATGCTGTGCTGGAACTCGAGAAATCTACACTCGGAACCTGCACCGTGATTTTGGGTGCCGTAAGGTCCACAAAGTCATAGAACGTCGCCTGCAGTCCACCGGCAATGTAATCCGTAAATGAAAGGCCAACATTGATGGCATCAAACAAGTTCGTTGACGCAATGGGTGCCTTCTCCACGGGAAGAAAACTGGGACCCACCATGTCGGTGTGCCAGAGCAAAGTCGCTCCTCGATTTCCACTGGCGGCAGGGTCCTCCTTATACTCGAATTTGATTGCATAAAACTTTTCTGGATCCGCAACATCCAGAATTGTCGTGGTTACCGTCGCTGCAAGACTGGACCATTGGTCGATGACAATTTCATTTTCAATCCACATTTTTACCCTTTCTGGTTTGTTCGTTATTGAAGTTTCAATGGTGTATATTCCTGAGAAAGGGGCACGCAGAAATCCTGACCATCTTGCAGCCGAGGCTGGCCGACCGGCAACTGAGGACAGCACCCCCCTGCTACCAGTAGAAGTTCCCGAGAAATCAACTGTAGTTTGCACGCCAGCATAAACCGCAGTGTCGGTTGCAAAGGAATTGTTTCCATAATACGTAGCACCGAGGCCTCCACCCGCTGCAACCCACGTGAACAATGAGTGCGTACCGGCACGAGTCAGAGAAAATGTCACATCATAGAAGTCATGAGTTAAAGACGGCGTGGTCACTGCTCGCACAAGATATGTACTTTGATTGACAGCACTGGGTGCCACCGCAACTTGAGAGATAAGCAAGTCGGTTTTCGATGTGCGAAGGTTCGCAAAGATGTCTCTAGCGAAAACCGAAAACCGAGCTTGAATTCCTGCTGTGGAAAGAGTGAGACTGCCGCCACGAGCGGTTGTCCGTCCAGCAAAAATATTGCCTGCCTTCAGCTCAGAGGCCATGGGAGAATTCGCGAGTGGCATTCCCGGGAAGTATAGTGACTGCGGAGAAATGACTTGATCCTGTAGAAATGATGAACAGCTCCACCGCAATTGTATGAATGATGGTCTGCCCCTGCTTGCATATGAAATTTCCAGTGGGTAGTACCTATCCTTTTCCAAAGCTACAACACCAAATCGGGGTCCAAGACCACCTGAATAGGAGATGACGACCTTACCGTTGACCAATACAGATGCTCCACTGTCTGAAATAGACGAAAAGGTGTACTCACAATTGTATGATGCTGTAACATAGCCAAACCACTTGATACTGAATGGCTGCATGTACGGAATTGCATCTGGAGCGGGTGAATCGTTTCCCCAGTCAAAACTGATCTGCTCGTCAAATTTGGATCTCACTGGGTTCTGAAAATCAGAGCTGTTGTAAACAACTGCCAGAAGACCTCCCGACCGGACTGAAGCTAGGTCGAACGAGTACTTTCCAACAGCACCCAGGGTGGGGTACGCATAACAGTGGCCTGCATTCGCAAAGCACTGCTGCGGAACGAGCGTATTGCACGAGTCTTCAAAGCGGATAGCACCAATGTATGTATCTTGCGGTTCTTGAGCACGGCTATTCAAGAACTCATCTCGGCTCTCAATAGTGAACCTTGAAGTGACACCGGCCGTCAATGTCGACTGCCCTGATATTGAGCTCTTGGAAGCACATGTGATCGCAGGATATACCGTCAACGGCGACAGAGCAAGCGTGTAAGGGGCATGAAAGAGTGATTGTGACGGCATCACCAGCGGGTGCGTCATTCCTGCTGTTTTCCAACGGAGCTTTGTTGCTTGTGCCGTGCTGTTCGACTTGACGGCTGCATACTCGAGCTTGATTTCGTGAAGATGTCCTGCCATGTCGAAGGCCACGGTCCCTGAGAGGGAAGGAGAAAGCAAACTGGTCCACTGATCTAAAATCAAGACACTGTCAAGCCACAATGCTACCCTTTCACCAGGACCATGCACGTCGACGTTAAATGTGTACACAGACGCAGTGTCTGGAATGAAGTAGCCTGCCCAGCGGGCACTGAAGGAATCGGATTGAAGACCTCGTGGCCAATCTGATACAAAGGAGTTGCTTGACGACCAGTCAAGAACGCTGGAGATGGAGCTTGCAACGGCCGTAGTGGGGCGGAGCGAAACTCCATTATAGTATGTAGCTGCCAAGCCACCGCCAGAGACCATTTCCACGATCGAGGAGTCCAGTTCTGTTGTGATAGGCGTAACTGTCCCCTGATATTGACCAAGACCCTCACCATACTCAATCTTACTCCGTACACTCTGGACTCTGCCGCTCGACGACTGTAATGCACCGTAAAACCTTTGATGGGATGCTAGTGAGGCCCGATTTCCTTTTGGATCTCGCGCATGCACAGTGAATTGTGCACTGATACCTGCTGTACCAATTGTTAGCCCCGAGCCGCTGACACTAGAAAAATCGTCAGCGCTGTTGGCCTCTACCTGAAGTAAAAACGGCGATCCCTGGAACGGCTCACACGCGGGAGACAGGTAGCGATTAGAGACCGGTTGTTTCATGATATTTCCGAACCTCCCGTTACTTTCCCACGTGAGACTTGCCGCGCAAGTGCCACCATTGTTGAAGTACTCGAGTTTCAAGGGATATGCTGCTCCAGCACACACCAAAAATGTTCCTGTTGGAGTGATTGTTGCAATACTTGTCCATTGATCAACAAGCAGCTGCTCATCGATCCAAAGTTTCACTCTTTCATCAGGCTCGGAAACTTCAACGCTGAAGGTGTGTTCTTGTGCAAGGTATGCCGTGATGTAACCGGTCCAGCGTATCCCAAAGCCAGCTCCGGCGTTCACGTCACCGGGGATCAGCGAAGAACCAGGGCGACCAAGACGCCAGTCAAAGTCAACATTGGGATCCAGCTGATCGAAAAGTGCGTTCTTCAGGTCAGAGTCAAGAAAGTATTTTGCTATCAGTCCAGTTCCTTTTCCCGCACACATGTTGAAAAAGTGCGACCCGGCTTCTGTGGTCGAGTATCCCACGGTCATGGTGGCGGTCGCTTGATCATGAACGATTGCACAGTCGTTGACGGTTCGGCCACCAATTAACATACCAATGTTAGCAGGAATACCTGAGTGCAACTTATTCATTGTCTTGTCTCGTGCTGTAATAGTGAAGGTTACTTGAACACCGGCAGTGGCCAACGTCAGCCCATATCCTTTCACAGTTGAATGAGTGGCAGATATCTCAGAAGCCCACGTTACAACGAGTTGGAACGGAGACCCTGAAATGTGTATATTCCCGCTACCCCTGGAAAACGTCGCCGCAAACGAATGTAACCCTGAGTGCTCTGGGGTGTAGGAGACGACAAAAAAGGACCCATTAGTCGAAACATTTGCATTGAAAGATGAAACCCCGTTGCCGTAAAGAAGATATGCATCTAGTGCGAGATTGCTCGACCCATCAGCCTTGAACATGATATCATCTCCTGCAAGCCAAGCCAAATAAGGGGAGTCAGACGTGAGCTAAAACTTGCTAGTATCACGAGTTATGAGATATTAGCACCTGCAAACGGTTCGTTGCCATACTCATCCTTGGCCAAAACGGTAAATGAGGACAGCATGCCGACAGTGCCTATGGATAAGCCATCCCCTCTGGCGTAAGCTCCGTTCGCCTGGAAATCAAGTCGTCAGGACAAGCATGCAGTCCGTTATGCTCTCTCAAACAAAGTAACTGTGCACAAAGAGTACACTGAAGAGGACACGATACAGACAAAACTGACCTCTGGCTTGAGCGGCAAGAATGTAGGTTCAAAGGGCGTTTTCGCAGGATCAACTTGATGCGACGAAAACAATGCGTGCGAGGGAATCACTTGGAAGTTAGGGCCTGAAGCTTTCCACTGCAGCGACAGCCCGTGATTCTGTGCCCCCGGGGTCGTCTTGTACTCCAGGACTATCTCGACGTAGTTTATGTGTGTCAGAGAAATGGTAGAAATCAGGTTTTGAGACGACACAGTTTCCCATGCATCAATCAAGAGCACGTTGTCAATCCATAGCTTGACCCTTGCATCCGTCGTGTGCAAACCCGCTTTGATGCTGTATGCACCGCTTGACTCAGCGCGCAAGAAGCCACGCCATCTCGCAGCTACATAGTTGGCTGGGCCGTTCAATGATGAAGATGACCAATCCAAGGCCCCATTCGACATTCTAGAGTCCTGCGCAGCCCTTTCAGACATCTCGCTATCACTGTAGTATGTTGCACTTAGGCCGCCGGGAAGTGCGAGCCACGCATCTATTGTGTGCTTTCCAGCACAAGTTGTAGTGATGCTACCCTCGAACGTACCATCTGAACGATTGGCAAAGGCTACAGTCTGGTGGCGTTGAGACATGCTGACTTGTTTTGTTGTGTAGAATGAGTAGTAAGACTTCGACGCGTGACGCAAAACTAGCAAAAACACAGCTGGTTCTTGGATAGTAAAAACTTGATTTCGGGTTGCATCAAAAGCAGTCAACTGGAAGTGAGCACGCGTACCGGCAGATAAAGTAAGCGGAGACAGCATTTCTACGCTTGAAAGCGATGCCACAGGGTCTGCAGGCAAGACAAATATTTCAAAGGGACTTCCAGATATGTAGTCACTCGGAGAAGATTGCGAATACAAGTAACGAGAGTGTATGATGTGTGGCACGGGGTTATTCGGCGTGGCCCATTCCAGCAGGACACTCCCTGAAGTTGGAGCATTTGGGTATTGAATGCGCAGTTCGTACAGAATGCCAGTTTCCAAGACAACTTTTCCTGTGAAACGTCCTGCTGCATCTCGTAGAGATACTGAACTGTTGATGATGGTGTCTTTACCGACTTTCAGGACAGCTGAGTGCGTATTCGAAACATAGAATTGAAATTCTACTCGTTCCGTAGAATAGTTCTTGGGAAAGAGAAAATCTTGAGAAAGAATTTTTGGATGCAGACCAGACGCGCTCCACATCAAAGAAATACCCGATGTGTTTGAAGGCCCGAAATGGCCATATTCAAGAGTGACTGAGTGAAACTTATCCTCGGTCAAAGACACAGCTGTTGAACGAGTCCGGTTGCCTGCCAGACTTGCCCATTGGTCGATCACGAGAGTGTTATCTATCCAAAGCTTCACACGGTCCTGGTCTGACAGGAGACGACTGTGGAAAGTGTAAGTCTGTGTGTAAGTTGGCTGGAGAAACCCGGCCCATCGCACCGAGTATCGCGCAGCATCAGGAATCGAGGTTCCTTTTCTTGACGTCTGCGAAAAGTCGATAGACCCTGCACCAGACTCTCCAACAGCTTGCACAGCCTCTTTAAGGTTGGATGTATCATTGTAATAGGTTGCCATCAAGCCAAATCCCGTCCGCGCAATCGGGCGAAGGAATCCACTCCACTGAATGCTACTTGACGTTGCGGTTCTCCATGGTAGTATGTGTTGCGACCACGAGAAGTCCACCGGGCCCTCTGTGTCCACCGAAATAGATGCAGAACCCTGGAAGTGTGAATTGTCGTAGTATTCTTGTGTTAGACCACCTTGTCGAATAGATGCAACAGATACGAGGTTTTGCTCGGATTTTGAAGACACTTGGACCGCCTTGAAAACACCCAGTGCACTCGCCTCTGACAAAAGACAGTGGCCACTGTTTTGAACACAAGATACGAATCGGGAGCTGTCTTGATTCCTAGCATTGCCATACTCATCTCGAGCTGAGATGGTGAACACACTTCGCAAGCCAGCTGTTGCCAGGGTTAGCCCAACGCCAGTGGCAGTGCTCGTAGGAGTACATGTGGATGATGGCAGTATGTTGAATGTTTGAACCTGCGATGAGTAGCTTTGGTAAAGACGGGTGCTTGGAATAAGTGCAAAAGAGGCATCCGATGACGCCTTCCATTCCAATCTACATCCGTAACCAATCCCGACTTGCACATGCTTATACATGATCGTCAGCTCGTAGTGTGCACCCGCAAGTGTCATTCCAACATCTGCTTCTGCGGTGATTGCAGCAAGGCTGTTCCACTGGTCAATGATCAACGAGTTATCGAACCACACTCGTACCCTGTCGCTCGGGTCCTTCACAGTCACCTTGATCTTGTAGCCTGTCTGAAGCACAGGCTTTATTGCCCCGTCGAATCGGACTGAAAATGGAGTATTATCGTCGAGGTTGGAGCTCGTTGGCCTGGTTCCACATCCAGTGGTCGGGCACAGATCCACTTTTTTTACCACAGATGCTCGTTTTGGGTTTATGAAGTTGGATGAATCGTAATATGTGGCCATTAATCCTCCTAAATTCAAGAAAAATAAGGTTGTCTCATATTCAGAAACCTCTGTTTGCAACAGCTCACTTGTGCCGGTTGCGTAAAAGAGCCCGTCCGTTGTCGTGCCATTTTCTATTGTAGGCATAAACCACGGAGAATTTGATCCCTGCTTCTGAGTCTTGAACACAAACAAATCGCCAAAATCGCGGTTGCTGTTGAACGAATCCTTCGCTGTAACGGTGAAATACGAAGAAACGCCAGCAGTAGCCACTGACAGAGCTGATATGGAAAGATAATCGCCTGATACGGCTGCGGGCCAAACCCGAGACTGATAAGGGCTGCTGCGTACAGGTGCGCTCGTGTGCAAGTTCGCTGAAGGGATAACCGTGTACGTGCCCACACCAGCATTCAGTTTCCACATGAGTCTGAATGTTCCTGTTCCATTCGTTTCATGTTTGTACTCGGTGACAATATTCCACAGCCGTCCTGATTCATCAAGACCGACCGTTCCTGTTGGAGATACTCCCGACAAACTACTCCACTCGTCTATGATAAGTCGATTGTCAAGCCAAAGCTTTACACGATCCAACGGCGTCATTTCAGCTTTGAAAGCAAATCTTTCTTTCGCAGACTCAGAGCATGAGTCCTCTGTGAGACAAGGAATTGAAATGAATCCTGTCCAACGGACACTCAGTCCATTCGAAGATGAATTTACACCTGCAGGCAGAGCGGAATGATTCAAGAAAATCCCAGTTTTCTGTTGGACTGCCATACTCGAGCTTGTACCTGCATCTAGGGCACCTGAAGATGGATGATACGCTGCATCCAGACCGCCGACGTACGCAAGCGAAATGTCCGTGAAATAGTTGCCGGAAATCGTCACTGCCAATACCAGCATATCCCATTCACCCCCGGAATTGTACGAAGAAATCACCCGTCTCGACTGAGTACCGGGCCCAACTGGGCGAAAGAAAGCCATATATCCGAGAGTCGTTCCGGATTCGCAAGTGCCCGATGTTGTGCACGTTGTATACTGAGTCTGGATATCGTTGGCGAATTCGTCTTTTGATTGTATGAAGAATATAGCTATACGACCAGCAGTCACAACCGTCATTCCGGATCCATAAGGAACAGAACGAGAAGCACAAACACGTGCCGGCTGTACCGCAGCAGTAAACGGACTGTTTCCCACCGGATTTTCGTACGTCAAAAACGTCCCGCTGATCGGGTTTTTACTCGACACATTACCCGTGGTGAACGTGAGCTTTAGAACATCGACAGGTGAGCGCACACCACTTGCATGTCGCATCTCATATGTGATTGGCAAGCCAAATACCGAGGATTGTGAGCTACGATTGAAGCTCACGAAACCAAACGATGAAGATGCCGTATTGGGAATGTGGTCAAAGACTTCCGTTCCATTCAGAACCAGCCGATTCGCTACAGAATTATCTGCAAAGAACGTGTAATCGCCTTCGTATGGCAAATTCAGATAGCCCGTCCACCTCACGCTGTGATAGCTTGGCTTGGCTGCAATGGCCGCTCCAAGGGGCGCCGACTCCAAGAATCCTAGGTCCGATAGCATTGGTCCACTGACTGTTGGTCGAGACAAAGTGGCGTCTGAGTAGAAAGTGGCTTGGAGTCCACCAACTTGTAGCAGCTTTACCTCAAACTGATAGTTACCAGATAGTGTGGTAGAAATGGAAAGTTTTTCGCCGTTGGAATAAGGCCGTGTCGCGCCTGCGTTTTTCTGAATCCACTCAACATGGCTGTCAATTACGTTCCCAAACGTATCCTTTGCAACTATTGTCAATTCAGAGGACACTCCAGCTGTCAATACCGTGAGTCCACTTCCATACACAAATGATTGAAGTGCCACTGCCGTTGCACTGTACGTGCGATGACTCAGAGGGCTTGTGATAGGAATTATCGTGTACAGGTCTGATGTCGTAAGCTTCAGACGAACATCACCTCGCTCCATTTCCACTTGCAAGCCTCGCTGGGTTGTATTGAATTGCTGCGAGTCGCGGTATTCGATCTTGATGTCGTACAGGCCCGGGCTAGAAACGAACCGTAAGCTTCCACTTTTCAGGGTGGATGCGAGACTAGTCCACTGATCTACGACAAGGGAAGTATCGATCCACAGTTTAATTCGCTCCGACACCGTGCGAAGAGCACTGAAAAAGGTGTAAGTTGGTGCAGACATAGAGGCAACCTTCAACAAACCAGACCATCGCGCACCGTATTGCTGTGCATTTGCGCCTGAATTCCAGGCTGGCACATATGTGCTGTCCCGAGATGACCAGTCCACAACTTTCCCAGACGCATGTGATTCTTTCGCACTGGCCGGTGCCAAGCTCGGCTCGCTGAAGTATGTTGCAGCAAGCCCCCCAGCAGACGCTAATGATACCTCCAGGGAGTGTGTTCCGCCCCGCGTTGTCGAGAATTGCACTGGGTGTACTGCATTGTCGTCTGCTCGTATTCCAAGGTGCAGTGGACGCAGACCAGACCCTGGCGAGTACAAGATGGGCACAAAGTAAGGTCCCGACGACGATACTTGGTTTACGAGAACATTGTGGTATGTGTCTCGTGCGAAAATCGAAAATGATGCAGGCTTTCCGGCTGTACTGATAGAAAGTCCGCTTCCGCTGACATAGGATGATGCTGCACACGTAGACCCATAATTGACTATACACGAGAAAGGGCTTCCAGAAACGTGTTCGCCAGCCCATTTGATATTCACGACGTAAGCTCCGGAACGCGTCAACACAAAGTCTAATTTCCATGTGGAAGCATCTTGCTGCTGAGGCACGAGGTCGTGTGGTCCCATATCGAGCGGGTACCGATCCACACCAGCTCGGGCCTTCTGATAATCAATGCCAGCATATCGTGCAGATCCCGTCTGCGATTCAGTCAAGTAAATAGCCACGCCAAAGCTCCCTGGAGGATTGGGGCGGGCCAAGTTTCCATGTTCATCTTTTGCAAAAATCGTGAATTGCGCTCGCTCGCCAGCGGTTGAAATTGAGAGCCCACTGCCTTGCGCGACACTCCTCGATGCTACTACGGTTCCGGGATTCACATCAAGGTGCATGGGACTGCCCTGTATGTGGAACCCGCCCAGTAGCGCCCAGAGAGACCCAAGTCCGCTTATCAGGGGTGTTGCTCTGCCCGAGTAACCTTCGGGCATCGCACAGCTTGCGCACAGAGTGTGCCTGTCAAAAGTAGCCTCAACCTGAATACCACTTTGATCCACCAACGCCTCTAGCACGTGAGAGTCGCACTGCATTGCATTATCATTATCGTCGGTGTACAGGCTTGTCGGCGCCGCATTGCCAAACTCATCCCGGACGACTACGTGGAAGCTGTGCGCAGATCCGGCTGTTGCAAGTGGACTTGACTGCAAAGAAGAACTCTTGGGGTGTGCTCGGGCGGCCTGCACCGTTAAAGTTTGACCAGCAAGTCTCATAGCCGAAAACAAAGAGGCCTGTGGTATCATTTCTCTGGGTGTTAAAGTTCCACTACCCGACGGAGACTCCCATTCGAGCGACACGCCCGTGCTCGACAATTCATTGCTCATGCTGATCAATCCATCATGATACTCTAGCATGACTCTGTAAAGCGCGCCGGCAGTGGCAGGCGTAAAGGTGACGCTCGGCTGCAATGTCTCCAAGCTGGTCCACTGGTTGATGACGAGCCGGTCATCCACCCACAGTTTTATCCGCTCCCTTGTCGATTCAACTTTCGGGTAAAAAGCGAAGTCTGTTGCATTGGGTATACGTACGAACCCGGCCCATCGTACGGCATACCCTTCTCGAAACACCAGGGAGGCGCTGGTCGCCTGGCTCGGCAGGGTGGATGTTATAGGGCCTTGCCACAGGCCAGTCTGCAACGGGAGGAATGTATCCTCGTCATGGGTTATGTAGTAGGTGGCGCTCAGCGCGCCTGCTGCACCGTAAAATGCTTCAATCTGGTAGGTACCGGCTCTTGTCAAATGCAAAAGACCTTCAAACTTTCCCGCGAAACCGCTGCTGGCTTCCACGCCAGGGGCCACGTTGCAAACTGATGTGTTTGTTGCGTTTGTTTGCGTCCCCCATGCTGCTCGCACATCCGGCGTGGTACTGAGAATCAATTTACCACCTTGCAGCGACTGGCCTGTGTTTCCATACGCGTCCTTAGCCGACATTTGGAAAGGCTCGGCTGCCCCTGCAGTCAAAGTCGAAAGGCCCAGGCCCACGTACAGGGAGCCTTCGAAAAGGCGCCCATGGTCGACCCGAAGCAGCACCGGCGCCCCGACAGCTCGGACAGAAAAAAGATTTCGCGCTGGGATGGGCTGCAAAGTAGCCCACGCGCTGCTCCACAGCAACCGCACAGCAGCATGCCCCGTTGCATGTTTGTACTCAAGAGTAATGCTGTTCAGCGTCCCTGGCCTAAGCTGCACGTTGGCAGACGGTAGACGCTCATGCCCGCGGTCCCAAGCATCGATGAGCATTGTGCCATTGAGCCACAGTCGCGCCCCGTCGGTTGCCGCACCTAGGTCTAGCCACAGCACGTACCTGTCTCCGTTGGCAAGTTTGCGCGCCATGGGGACGTCTTCCACGCCGATGTAGCCGCACCATCGAGCGCCCGCATAGTCGAGACCGCTCAGGCCCGCGACTGCCCCTGAACCCCAGTCGAAGTCGACGGTGCTGTCCACCCGCGTGAGCTCAGGCTCGCCCTGCAGTGCAGTGTTTCCGAAATAGCTGCCTGTGAGGCCGCCGGACTCGGCGAGCCCGTGCACAAGCTGATACCGCCCCGGGTCCAGGACGACGAGGGACACGCGCAGCGTGCCCTGATCGTCGAGCACGTGAAGATGGGTGCTGTAGCGGGGACTTAGCGCGCCCGATTCGTCGTCTGGGATGAGCTCGGCAACAGCGGCAGCGGTCGGGAGCACCGACGCCGCGGATTCCGTCGCGCCTGCCCGCAGCTGGCCCAGGAATTGATCGCCAGGAAGCAGCGAGTGCTCAATGCGTGCACCGGCGGTCCCGGCGCGCTCTTCGGTCCCCGCAGGCGCCGCGCAGCCGCGAGGGCCGCGCCGCAGGCACATCCCGAGGTGGCACGCGCGCGGCGGCGGCACGCGCGCGGCGGCGGGCGACGGGAGGGCGCCCGCTTCAGGGCGCGACGCAGCGTGCGGCGAGCCCGCCGCGAGGACGGCCGCGGCCACCAGCAGCGCCCGCGACGGCGGGGACAGCCGCCCGCTCCGCGCCCGCGCTGCCCCCATTGAGCGCGCCGCGGGCGCTGGCCCGTGCGCCCGGGCAGGCAGAGGGTGTGGGCTCAGCCCCGCTGCGGCGCAGGGAATCGAAGCGCGACGCCCGTCAGAACATGTGCGGCATCGGCGCCGTGTGCCCGCGTGGTCCCTCCGCTCGCTCGCCGCCTTTTTGCGCGGGGCCCTCGCGCGTTGGCCCCTGCCTGTGTGCGCTCGCACGGCGGGTTTTCGCCTTGCACACTATCCCAAACTGCTCGAAGGTTCGTGCACGATAGCACGGAACACGGCTTTGGTCACGGTGTTCACTCGCACTGGGGGGGTGCAGCGGGATACCCGCTCAATGTCGGGGACCCCCGGCAGGCGGGACAGCACAGGCGGCGGTGAGCGCAAGACCGTGCTCCACAATGTGGCGCGCTCGCTGGTGTCAATGGTGCGCAGCAGCGGCATCCGCAAGGACTACATTGTCCACGACGATCACGGTGCAGTCCTGCCCTTCCCGGTCCCCTCCGACCCCATTCGGGGCCCAGGGCGCTGCCGGGGCGCGCCGCGCCGCGCCCAGGCGCCCCTGTGCTGATGATGATGTGCATGTTTGCGCCCAACCCGGTGCCGGGCCCCGCAGAGATCGGAAGAGGGCGGTTCGGCATTGTCCTGAAGGCCAAACGGATCGCCGACGGCAAGGTCAGCGCGCCTCCCTGCCCCTGCGTGGCGGCGCCAGGACAGACCGCCTGCTGCGACTCGCGCTTGCTGTTCTACGCGTGTCTTCACGGCCTCATTGCGTGCTGCTCTCGCGCAGAGCGTGGCGATCAAGAAAATCGCCAAGAAGGGCCGCAATCCAAAGGTCTCGGAGCATCAATCGTGGCCCCCTTTCCGCGCCCTGCGCGGATGAGGGGGTTACCGCGCAGTGCCGCGCGGACCGGCGCGCGGCGCGCGCTGCGCTCGATCCTCGCCCGTAGTGCTGCGAGCAGCAGCGTGTCCAGAGAGCACCGCCGCTTGCATCGCACCGTGACAGCCGCCAGTCTTGGCGACGCCTGCGTGCTTGCTCGCTCTCCCGGCACAACCATCCCCTGTTGTCCGCCCCTGGCATCCGGGGCTTAGGGTTTAGGCTCCCTCACGCCCTCCGCGCTCTGCTGCCAACGCAGGCGATTGAAAATATTCGCACCGAGATCGAGGTGATGAAGAAGGTGCACCATCCGAATTGCATTTCTCTGCACAACGTCTACGAGTCGGCCAATCATATTTACCTCGTGATGGAACTGGTGTGTGCGGGGGGAGAGCGCGCGCACACACACAAAGGGGAGGGAGCGGATGCTTAGGGGGGGGGCACGCCGGGGTAAAGTGTGTGTGTGGTTTGTGAAGGGAGGTGCAAGACGGGG
>Ga0115006_10000636_pt1 | contig 19616 bp, 21 predicted proteins | sample ArcOceMetagenome_3_FD_88943 | JGI IMG/M metagenome (GOLD analysis project Ga0115006, IMG submission 88943) | Marine eukaryotic phytoplankton communities from Arctic Ocean - Arctic Ocean- Svalbard ARC20M Metagenome | ecosystem: Environmental > Aquatic > Marine > Oceanic | place: Arctic Ocean...
CACGACCTGTTGCAAATACATTTTGATTTTCTGAAAATATATTTGAAGATTTTCTTCCTGTTCCAAGTGACAGCCTTAAAACAGATTTTTCGTAAGGTTGATATCTCATGTGTATTCTTGGAGTGAAAAAATTACCTAAATTATTATGAATATCGTATCTAATACCAGCAACAAGACTTACAGCATCCATGCTATCATAACTGTACTCAAAAAATCCTCCAATGGACTTATCAATCCTATTATAAAAAACATCTTTTTTATCTACAATTTCATCAAAATCATCATATGAGTAGTTCAATCCAAATTTGATTTTGTTAAGGGTGCTTCCTAATATCGAGTTGTAAATCAAACTTGAATAAAAACTGTTTTGATTTATATTATAATTTCTTATTCCAAAAAAAGAATCTTGATCATGATTTGAATAAGCCATTTGAAAACCTAAAGATTGATATGGAATACTTGGATTAACATATCCGAATTTAAAATTAGAATCAAATCTATTAGTGTTAATTTCTCCCTTCCATGGCTTTCTAATAAAAACCATCTCTTCTGTATTTTCTCCAATAACTTTATCGTCATTCATGTAACGAATTCCAAGAAAGCTAACTGTTCCCTTTTGAGTGTTAATATATTGCCATCTGTTAAAAATATTAAAAGCATTGGATGTTGGATTATCTAAAAAACCGTCACTATTTTTATCATTGATAGAAGTGTTTTTATTAGCATGTAAATATAATCCTGTACTTAACTTGTCGTTGATGATTTTATTTCCATGTATGTTTACTTCATTTCTTCCCATATTATTAGAATAAACATTAACAAAGAAAGGAGTGTCAGAATATGGTTTTTTAAGTTCGACATTAATTTGTCCAGAGATACTTTCAAAACCATTAACTACACTTCCTGAACCCTTAGTTATTTGCATACTTTCAACCCAAGTTCCTGGAATAAATGATAATCCATACACTTGAGAAGCGCCTCTAATCATAGGTATATTTTCTTCGGTGATAAGGAGGTAAGGACTCTCTAAGCCAAGCATTTTAACTTGCTTAACTCCAGTAACTGCATTAGAATAATTAACATCAATTGATGGATTAGTTTCAAAGCTTTCAGAAATGTTACAACATGCTGCTTTTAACAACTCATCACTTGAAACATTTATAATGTTTTGAGTTTTGAAATATGATTTTTGAATAGTTTTTCGTTTTTTATTTACTGTTACTTCATCAAGAATATTATCATCATTTAACATTGTAATATTATAGAGTGTCTTTTCGGTCACATCTATTACTTGATCCTTAAAACCTAAAAATTTAAAAACTAATTTATTTGAAGAACTAGATAAAGGGATCTTATAATTTCCATCTGTATCAGACAAGGTTCCTAAGCTTGTGTTTAACCAGTAAACAGTAACTCCAGTTAATGGACGTGTTTCACCAGATTGATTTTCATATACAATAACTCCATTAATGAAATTTTGAGAATATGAAAATGAAAAACTAAATAAAATAGCAAAAGATATTAATAATAATTTTTTCATTTATCAAATAAAAACATTTTAAATCAATTGTAATTTATAAAATTTTAAATTAGAGTTGCAAAATTCAATCATTTTATATTCAAACCCTCTCTTTCGAAATTATTTTTTTTAAAATTGGAAGGTGAATAGCCAGTTTCTTTTTTAAAATGATTGCTTAAATGAGATATTGAATTATAGTTTAATTTATAAGAAATCTCTTTGATAGTTAATTCTTTATAGCTTAAATATTCTTTAATTTTTTCAATCTTTAGTTTTAAAAAATATTTTTCAATTGATATGTTTTCAGAAAATTTAAAAACTTTACATAAATGGTTATAACTATAATTGAAGTTTTCTAAAAGAATTGACGAAATATGCTTGTTTTCAATTAAATCTTTATTGAAAATTTCAATAAGAATAGCTTTAATTTTGGAAGAAATTATTTTTTGCTTATCATAAATTAAATCAAAACCTACGTTTATTAGTTCAGATCTTAACTTTAAATTTAAAGAAGAATTTAAAACACTCACTCTGTATTCTCCCAATGAAATAAACTTAAATTTAATATCTAATTTGTTTAAGATGTTATTAACTGAAAAAATGCATCTATCACAAACCATATTTTTTATGTAGAGATTATTATTCACAAATTTTCTAAATAATAATTTGACCTTTCAACGCTATTTAGCCTGATATCTTCCCAAAATAAATTAACATCAGCCTTGTGATAGTCTTTTACAGTTGACAGAAGTAATCGCTTGACAATACCCATCTTAGGAAGTTTAACTAATATCTTATTGTCAATACTTTCAATTTTGACTGTCCCGGGAAAAACTTTCTTATTTAAATATAAAAACCCTTTATGGTCTTTGTAATTCGATGTTTTTTTATCATCCCAAGTTATAGGATTTGAACATAATGCATCTTGAATCCACTCTTCACTAATGGTAAATGAAGCATTTTTTGTTTTTCTTTCAGACATTAATCTGTATGTATTCCAAGTAACAAATCCACCAATTTCATTTTTATTGGTCATCAGGTCGATTGTTTTAAAATCATCATTAGTTATTTTAGTTCCAATTAGATAAGCTGCAACCAATTTATTTTTTAAAGGTTTATCATCAAAAAACTCCTGAAGGAGCCTTTTGGCGTGCCCAGCACCTTGGCTGTGACCGGCAATTATAATAGGCTTGTCATTATTATATTCTTTCATGTAAGTCACGAAAGCTTCCCTAATGTCATTATATGCCATCTCATAAGCTTCTCTTCCACCGTTTTTCCAAAAAGATTCCCTAAACACTCTTAAATGAGCTTGCCTGTAAAAAGGAACATAAACATCCCCTGTTGAAAACCAAGCTGAAGCCTGATATTTGACTGATGAACCTAAAACGTTTGATCTAGTAGTTTCATTATATATATCTGCATTCCATCTAGTGTTGTTTTTATCAGTTAAAAGGGTTGGGTAAATAAAAAAAACATCGACAGGAAGTTTAGAGCTATCTAAATTAAAATCATCAAAAACACTTAAATCTCCTGAAGGATGAACAGCCCACGAACTCAAATTAGTATAATCTGGCGCTTTTGACAATTTGAATTCTTTGAAAGACTCACTATTGTAATCCACCGGTTTATTATTTTCGGATAATAACCCGCAAGACATTAAGGAAAATAAACAAAAAATTGAAACGAAATATTTCATAACTTTAAAAGTACAAATATCATGCTAAAAAAATCAATTATTCATATGAAGAATCTTTTCCTATTTATCTCTTTTTCGCTACTAGTTTCAAGTTGTTCAATTCCCAACATGGTTGTGATTGAACTTGAATCAAAAAGTTCTTCAGAAACAAATGGTTTTGTTGTATTTATTGAAGATGATTCTAAGGTTACAATGGAAGCTACTATAAATAATCTAGAGCCAGGAGAACATGCAATTCATATTCATGAAAAATCAGATTGTTCTTCTGATGATGGTAAATCTGCTGGTGGTCATTGGAATCCAACTTTAGAAAATCACGGAAAATGGGGTGACTCTACTGGTTTTCACAGAGGGGATATTGGCAATTTCAATGTGGATGAAAATGGCAATGGCACAGTTTCTTTCACAACTGATTTGTGGTGTTTAAATTGTGATGACCAGAACAAAAATATTATTGGAAAATCAATAATAATCCATCAAGGTTCGGATGATTTAGTCTCACAACCTTCTGGTGCCGCTGGATCTAGAATTGCCTGTGGAGGAATTATTGAGGAAAATGCATTGATTAAAAGCAAAGAATAATTACCACTCTCTTTCTTTGTTTTTATTTTCTAGATCTAAAAGATCTTTTTCAGAAATAACCTTTAAAAAAGAAGGATGTTGTTCAATTGCGTATTCAATTTTTTCAACAATACTTTCAATAGAATCATTTTTGTAATCTATATCTAATGGTTTTTTAATCTCCATAGATTGAAGAATATTTCTTTTTTTAATTCTTATTCCTTTTTTATCAAATGACCTTCTAAATCCATCAATTACAATGGGAATTACTATTGGGTTATATTTTTTTATAATGTGAGCGGTTCCTCTTCTTATTGGTTTAAAAGGGGTTGTTGTACCTTGAGGAAATGTAATAACCCAACCATCATCTAAAGCCTTACCAATATTACCAATGTCGCTCATTTTAACTTGCCTATTAACATCTTCTCCTTTTGACCTCCAAGTTCTATCTATTGAAACTGATCCAACGTAAGCCAGTATCCTTGGAAGAAGGCCTGATTTCATAGTCTCTTTAGCTGCAACATAATAAATATTTAGTTTAGGCTCCCATAAATAAGTCACGTTTTTAATCGAATCAACTCTTCCACTTAAACTAGCGTTAAAAACATGAATCATTGCCGTAACGTCTGCAAAATAAGTTTGATGATTTGAAACAAACAAAACATTATTTTCAGGTAAAGACTTTATAACATCAGATCCTTCAATTTTTAGTTTATTAAACCGATTGAATCTTTGATGAGTAAGGACACCTAAAATTCGAATTAACCATTTCTTAACAAATAGGATGTGTCCAAATGGATTTCTTTTTAAAAAACTCACATATTAATTTTTGGTTCGACAAATGTATTAAGAATTAACCATTTGTTTAAATAATAAAACAAATTCATGAACCATAATTGCTGTTGCACCCCATAAAATGTGATTATCAATTATAAAACTTGGAACCTTTTGTGTAGAATTATTTACTTCAACTAAAGATTCAACGATATCCATATTTAAAATATAATCTAGTTTAGGATTTAAAATTAAAGAGACTTCTTTAGGATCAGGTACAAAGATTGGAGTTGTATTAGTATATCCAATAAATGGATGTACATTAAAATTACTAGGTGGAATATAAACTGAAGATAGCTCTCCAACAATATTAATACGGCTCTTGTTTAGCCCAATTTCTTCCTCAGTCTCCCTTAAAGCTGTATCTTTTAAAGACTTATCTATTTTATCAATCTTGCCCCCTGGAAGACTAATTTGGTTAGAATGCACTCCATTATATTTATTTCTTAACATAAGGACTAATCTTGTATCATTTTCATTATCTGGATAAAAAAGCATTAAAACAGATGCTGTTTTACAATCTTCTGGTGTTAAATTAGTTTTGAGATGTTTAATTCTAGAGGGTGGGGCAATTTTTAATAAGTAATCGTGTCCTGGAAGTTTATAATCGTTTATTTTTAAGATATAATTTTTAAAATCTGTAAAATGCATTTTTATAAAATACTTTTGATTAGTCTATTATTAATTTCGTGTAAAGATAAAAGTAAAGTAGTACAACCTATTAAAACAGAAACAAAAAAAATAATAAAGAAAAAAGCAAAACAAATTAAAAGTGAATTTATCTTGAATGATGATAATGCAATTCCCTTCTTATTTGAATATGGTAAAAAAAACAAAGAAAACAAAGTAAGAATAATTACAAATTATGGAAATATAGATATTGAGTTATTCAACAATACACCATACCATAGAGCTAATTTTATTTATTTAACAAGTATGAAATATTTTGAAGGAGAATTTTTCCATAGAGTAGTTAAAGATTTCATAATTCAAGGTGGGAATTCTGATAATATTAGTACATCAAAAAAAAGAAGAAAAATTGGAAGATATCTTTTACCTCCAGATACTAAAAAAGGTCATAAACATCACAGAGGAATAATTTCGATGCCAAGTAGTGAAATTGAAAATCCATATAAACTAGCTTCTCCATATGAATTCTTTATAGTTAAGAAAAAGGATGGTGCTTATCATCTTGACAAAGACTACACTGCCTTTGGGAAAGTGATTAAAGGCATGGACGTTGTTGACAAAATTTCAAATCTAGAAACTGATAAAAGAGAATGGCCTTTAGATAACGTTCGATTTAAAGTTGAAATTATCCAATAGGTATTTCTTATGTAAATTCATATTTTTATAACAAATACTAATATGACAATAAATCAACTTAAATACGTGCTTGCCCTAAACAAACACAAAAATTTTACAACTGCTGCAGAAAAGTCTTTAGTATCGCAACCCTCCTTAAGCACGCAAATACAAAAGCTAGAAAAAGAATTAAATACTAAAATATTTGACAGATCAAAAAAACCAATAAAGACAACAGAATTAGGAGAAAAATTAGTAAAACAGTTTCAAATTATAGTTAGTGAATCTTTGAAAGTTAAAGATTTAATAAATTATCAAAAAAACAAGATAGTTGGAAATTTAAATATTGGAATAAGCTCGTCATTAGAATCTACCATACTCCCTCTATTTATAGATAAACTATTTGTAAAATTTCCTGATTTGAATATAAAATTTATTGTAAATAAAAGTGAGTTATTGTATAATTCATTAAAAAACAATGAATTAGACTTTGTTATTGGACTCACCCCTTTAAATGACAATGATTTAACTATCAAACCTCTATACTATGAGCCTATATTAATAGTAACTACTGAAAATATTAAAAAAACCAATTCTACTGAAATTGAATTGAGTGATATTGACACAAACCGTGTTTTAGCTCCAAACAAAGAAAATGAATTTAGAAGCCTGATTGAAAATATCTTTCCGTCTTGTAATTATAATGAAAAATTCGAAAATAACAGTTTAGAAACTTTAGTAAACTTGTCCTTGGAAGGAAATGGGATTACACTAATACCTTACTTAAATTATTTAAAATTAAGAGATCAAGAAAAAACTAAAGTTTATAAATTTAAGGCTCCTGAACCTGCCAGAGAAATAAGTGTCGTATTTAAAAACAATAATCTAAAAAAACATATTATAGAAGAAATATTTTTATTGCTTAAAAGTTCATTCAAAAAAATTCAATCTTTTAATGATGTTAAAATAATTAATCCAAAAATTTAAACTTCTACGTAATAAAGATGTGGGTTTTGAAATTTATAATTCTTTGCCCAAATCATTAACTCTGTATATTCATGAGGTAAAAGTTTTTTGGATGCTTTTTCAAGTTCTCTTTTAAATAATTTAGGATTGAAGCTAACTTTTTTTAAAACCTCAACAGTATATTTATAAATGGTTCTGGACATATGATTGGTTTTTTATTAAGATAAGTATTATATCTAAATTAAAATGCAAACAAAATGTTAATACTTATCTTTTAGATCGAAGTTTAATACTCCAATTGAACGAAAACTCAGAAACAACATCACCTTTTTCATCAACTCCATTGGTTCTAATAGTAATTGTTTGTGCTTCTTTTGTCTTAACGGCTTGATTAATCAGTTCATCTAACGACTCTCCATTTTCAAAGGTAAATAATATTTTTCCTACAGCCTTTTTAGTAAATTTTGAAGATGAGCCAACAAGAAGCATAGCAATATTCTGCCCACTACTTTTAATTTTATTTTGAAGTAACAAACCACCTGGCATTTCAGCAGCCATACCTTGAACTGCCCAAAAAAGAGATTTAAATGGGTTTTTATTAATAAAGCCTAGCTTAACTCTAACTGAACACTTATTACTTTCTTCCGAGTCTACTCTAACCCCGCAAATCCAAGCAGCTGGAAGCCAGAAAAATGACATTTGATTTTTTATAAAAAGAGATAATTTGTTCATATTAATATTTTAGTAACAATATACTAGCATTAATCAAGACTTGCTAAATATCTTTCGGCATCTAAAGCTGCCATACAACCTGTCCCAGCGGCTGTAACTGCTTGTCTATAATCTTTATCTTGTACATCACCAGAAGCAAAAACTCCAGGTCGATTAGTATGAGTAGATTTCCCTTTTGTTATAACATAACCTGAATCATCCATATCTAATTGACCTTTAAAAATATCAGTGTTGGGTATATGACCAATAGCTATAAAAAGACCAGTAACTGGAATATTTAAGATTTCTTGAGTTTGACTATTAATTACACTTACACCCTCAACTACATCCTTACCTAAAACCTCTTTAATTTCAGAAAAATATTTAACATCAATATTCTCTCTAGATTCTACCCTATGTTGCATAGCCTTTGAAGCTCTCATTTGACCTTTTCTTACAATCATGGTTACTTTAGAGCATATATTAGCTAAATATGTTGCTTCTTCAGCTGCAGTATCTCCACCACCAACTATCGCTACATCTTGGCCTTTATAAAAAAACCCATCACATACAGCACATGCTGAAACTCCACCTCCTCTTAATCTTTGTTCCGAGGGAATACCTAAATATCTTGCAGTTGCACCAGTTGAAATAATTACACTTTCTGCCTCGATTTCAATCTTGTTATCAACTGTTACTTTATGAATCCCACCTTGCTTTTCACTTAAAACTACCTTAGTTACTAATCCAATTCTAACATCTGTTCCAAATCTTTCTGCTTGTTTTTGTAATTCAACCATCATTGTAGGACCGTCAACTCCATCGGGATAACCAGGAAAATTATCAACTTCTGTTGTTGTTGTTAATTGTCCGCCAGGCTCCATACCTGTATATAAAACAGGTTTCAAATCTGCTCTAGAAGCATAAATAGCAGCAGTGTAACCAGCTGGGCCTGAGCCTATAATTAAGTTTTTAATTCTTTATTTAGACATATGAATAAATTAAAAAGTAAATTTATAATATTTGATCATTTGGTAAGCAAAAATCTGTAAAAAGTTATCATCAAAAATAATATTCATTATTATCAAGTATTATTTGATGAGTTTTGAAATAATACTATATTTGCTGCCGGCTTACGGGGTGTAGCGTAGCCCGGTTATCGCGCCGCGTTTGGGACGCGGAGGTCGCAGGTTCGAATCCTGCCACCCCGACAAAAAAAACCTCTTCAAATGAAGAGGTTTTTTTTATATCAGTATTGTTTTCTATTCTTGAACCCAATCAAAAACTTTTGAATATTCAGTTGGATCAAATGCGTTATAAGTTTCTATAATTTTTCCGTCTTTCCATTGAAAATAAGCATGACCTTTTAACGAAAGTTCGTCTCCTGTCTGCTTATTTGTACCAACCCAAGTATACCAATAATTAGTATAGATTGTACCATTATTGTAGAACATAGTATTTACTCTTCTATCAATATTGTTTATTCCATCGTAATAATTATGCCCTAGTGAAAATCCTTCCATCATTTCTTGAACTGTCATTGTATCGTCGTTAACCTGAATCACTGCATCGTCAGAAAACAAGTCTTTTACAGATTGTAAATCATTATTAGCATAAGCGTCAATAAATTGATTAAGCTTGTCGTTTCTTTCATCACTAGGAGACATAACCCCACCCCATTCCGAACTATCAAAATTAGCTGGTGTATTGTCGCATGCGTTAAAAACTAAAACAGTAATTAATAATAATATTTTTTTCATATTGTTTTTTTTAATGTTAAATCTAAAATAACAATAATTTTAATATTTAGAAGGTTCATCTGAGATGTTAATAATAAACCACTTCATCCCTACTTTTTTTTTAACTTAGACAAAATCAAATTATGTTCGACATTCTATTTGCTAAAACTTTTTTAATTGTGGGGGTTATGTTAATAATAACTACTTTTTTTGCCAGAATTAATAAAGCTTACGAGACAACTTCTGAAGCTATAATTAATATTGCAGGTACTTTTATATTCTTATTTGCAATAATGTATTATGATAACGTATACCCATTAAATCTAATTCTAGTTGCAATATTTTCAGGATTTATTGGTTGGAGTATTGGACCTACAGTATCAGCTTTAGGGGAAAATTTTAAGATGAGAAAATATAAAAAACAGTTTGGTTTATTAAGCAAAACCATTGTTACTGATAAAAAAACTTTTTCTGAGAAATTTTGGGGTCAAGAAGATGAAAAAAAGACAATGTTCTATGAAAAATCTAATCCAACTGAGTTATTTGACATAGATTCTGAAAAATATAAATTAATAATTGATAAAATAATATCATCAAACAGTTTTAAAAAGGACAATTATCATCAAGAATGGCAAAATGTAGTTTTTCAAGCAATGCTGGGTACTACAATTGCTGTACTTGCAACCGCATCAATAGTATTTACTTCATCATTTGATTTTAGTATTCTTGGTGGATTTTTATTTATTGCATTGATAGTTCTTATAGTAATGGGAGTTTTAAACATATTTATTTTTAAATCTAAAAAATATTCGCTTTTAAGGGCCTATTTTGGTGTTCTTATTTTTACAGGTTATTTATTATACGATTTTGACATGCTAGAAAAACAAATGAACGCCGGAGATGAATCCTGGTCAACTGCTATAAAAATCGCAGTAAATTTATATTTAGATATTATTAATTTATTTTTAGATTTACTTCAAATATTAGCTGAAAGTGGAGGCAATTAATTAAATTAAATTAAATATGAAAAATAAATTCTCAATCAGTATCCTATTAGCAATCTTTATACTTAACTATTCATGTGCGCAGGATTTAAAACCACTGGATAAAGAAAACGAAAACACAATATTAACTGATGAAGTTAATTATGAAATGGAATTGGTTTTTGAAAATGAAAACATAATTTGGGGGATTGAATTCTTTGACGACAACTCTATTCTTGCATCTGTAAAATCTGGATCTCTTTTTCATTACAAAAATGGAATAAAAACAGAAATAAATGGACTTCCTGAAATATATTTTAGAGGGCAAGGAGGACTTTTAGACATCGCTATTCACCCAAACTTTAAACAAAATAAATTTCTCTATTTTTCATATGCTTCCGAGGATGTAGTGGGTAAAGGAGGAAATACGACTATCGCTAGAGCAAAATTAATTAATAATTCATTGATAGATTTAGAAGTATTATATAAAGGATCACCCAACACAAAAAAAGGACAACATTTTGGTAGTAGATTAGAATTTGATAATAATAATTTTCTATACTTCTCTATAGGGGACAGAGGGAATCGAAATGTTAATCCTCAGGATATAACCATAGACGGTGGAAAAATTTATAGAATCAACGATGATGGAACAATTCCAAAAGACAACCCATTTTATAATTCTCCAAACGCTAAAAGAGCTATTTACTCATATGGACATAGAAATCCCCAAGGCATGTTTAAACATCCTGAGACTGGAGAAATTTGGACGAACGAACATGGACCAAGAGGAGGGGATGAAATAAACATAATAAAAAAAGGAAAAAACTATGGATGGCCAAAAATAACTTATGGAATAAACTATAGTGGTACAACTATAACTAAAGACAAAAGTCTTCCGGATATGGAACAACCTCTATACTATTGGTTACCTTCAATAGCACCTAGTTCATTTGAATATATTTCCAGTGAAATATATCCAAATTGGAAAGGAAGTCTATTAGCAGGAGCGTTAGTATTTAAATACATTGAAAGATTAGGAATAAAAAATAATAAGGTAGTTTCAAGATCAAAAATAGCTGAAGATTTAGGAAGACCAAGAGATGTAAAGCAAGGACCTGATGGGTATATTTATGTTTCAATAGAAAACAAAGGAGTTTATAAAATCATACCCTCAAAAAAAAAAAAATTAAAAATATCTGAACTTAATAATCATCCGATTGGCAAAGAATTGTATGAAGATTTTTGTGTAAGATGCCATATGTCTAATGGCAAAGGAGTTGAAGGTGCCTACCCTCCTCTTGCTAACGCAGACTATTTATTAAATAAACGTATAGAATCAATAAAAGCTATCAAATATGGACTCTCCGGACCAATCGTTGTTAATGGTGTAAACTACAACCTAAACATGGAGAAAACGGGATTAGACAATCAAGAGATTGCTGATGTAATGAATTATATATTAAACAGTTGGGGAAATAAAACAGAAAAACTAGTTACTGAAAACGAAGTTGATGGTGTTTAAAGACAATAAGGTTTTTATAATTGGAATATGTGGCGGAACATGCTCCGGAAAATCAACAATTTCCGAAAACTTAAAAGAGCATTACAAAGAATTAGGAGTTAATAAGATCAATACTGATTCTTATTACAAAGATCATTCTAATCTAAGTTTTAGAGAAAGATCTCAAATCAACTTTGATCATCCAGATTCCATAGACTTTGATTTGTTAATTAATGATTTAAATAGTTTGATAAAAAATAAGAGTATAAAAGAACCTATTTATTCTTACAAAACACACAAGAGATTAAAAAAAAACAAGACTTTAAAACCCGGAAAAGTAATAATTCTTGAGGGACTTCATATTTTTTGTAATTCAAAATTAATAAGTTTAATTGATTTTGGATTATTTTTAGATTTAGAATCTAATGTAAGATTAAACAGAAGAATAAAACGAGATATCAAAGAAAGAGGAAGAACAGAAAGTGAGGTTATAAATAGATTTAAGCAGATGTGTGAACCTATGTATCAGAAATTTATTTATCCCTCGAGAAAAAATGCAAACGTGACAATTAATAGTGATAAGAAAACAATTAATTATATAGTAAATTTAATAGATGAATTCATTTAGGGCTTTTATAAGCAAATTAAAATCAAATCAATATTTTAAAATTTTTACAAATTTTTATATAGTTGTCAGCTTGTTTTTTATTATTTGGATGTTATTTATAGATACCAATTCCTATCTATTCCACAACACTCTTAATTCAGAAATTGATGAATTAATTGTTAAAAAAGAACAATTAAAAAAAGAAATTGCAAATGACCAGAAATTGATAAACGATTTAAAAGACCTTGATAATTACGAAGCTTTTGCAAGAGAAAATTTTTTTATGAAACAAAAGGATGAAGAAATCTTTATAATTGAGTTTAAAGACAGTATTGAAAACTAGTTAACAAAAACCCCTGTTACTCCTATATTTCAATTTCAAAAAATTGTATTTTTAAGATTAAATATTTATTGTGGGTAAAATTATTTCGGTTTCCAATCAAAAAGGTGGAGTTGGTAAAACAACTACAGCTTTAAATTTGTCGGCATGTTTAGGGATTTTAGAACAGAAAGTTCTATTGATAGATCTAGATCCTCAAGCTAATGCAACATCAGGAATTGGAATTGATTTAAAAAAAATAAAACACTCCTCTTATCAATTACTAGAACACACAGAAAAAGTCGAAAACATAATAATAAAATCTAATACTCCTAATTTAGACATAATACCCTCAACTATTGATTTGGTTGCTATTGAACTTGAACTAGTTAATCATCCAAACAGAGAATTTATGTTAAAAAAAGCATTGGATAGTATTAAAGACAATTATGATTATATAATTATAGATTGTGCTCCTTCTCTGGGTTTAATAACTTTAAATGCATTAACAGCATCAAACTCGGTAATAATTCCTATTCAGTGCGAGTATTTCGCATTAGAGGGATTAGGTAAACTATTAAATACTATAAAAAGTATTCAAAAAATTCATAATCCAAACTTAAATATTGAAGGTCTTCTTTTAACAATGTATGATTCCAGATTAAGACTTTCAAATCAAGTTGTTGATGAAGTAAGAAAACACTTTCATAATATGGTTTTCAAAACTATAATTCAAAGAAATGTAAAGCTTGGAGAAGCTCCAAGTCATGGAAAAAACATAATAGATTATGATTCAACCAGTAAGGGAGCGAAAAACTATATAAAGCTCGCACATGAATTAATTAATAATAACACAAATGGCTAAAGCATATAAAAAACAATCACTTGGTAGAGGACTTTCAGCATTATTAGAAAATCAAGATAATGATATTAATTCAGCTCAAGATTCAAATGCAGATAAATTAATTGGTAATGTTATTGAAATACCAATTGATCAAATCAAAACAAATCCTTTTCAACCAAGAACAAATTTTGAAAATGATAAAATATCTCAATTAGCTAGTTCTATTGAACAATTAGGAATAATACAACCCATAACTGTTAGAAAAACAGGATTCAAATCGTTTCAAATTATTTCAGGAGAAAGAAGGTTTAGGGCTGTTTCATTTTTAAAAATAAAATCTATACCAGCATACATTAGGATTGCCAATGATCAACAGTCCTTAGAAATGGCACTTGTAGAAAACATACAAAGAGAAAATCTAGACCCTATAGAAATTGCTTTATGCTACCAAAGACTCATTGATGAAATAATGTTAACTCAAGATGAGATGAGTATTAGAGTTGGTAAAAAAAGATCTACAATATCAAATTATTTAAGACTTTTGAAACTGGATCCGATAATTCAAACTGGAATAAGAGATGGTTTTATTTCTATGGGCCATGGAAGAGCATTAGTTTCTGTTGAAGCTAAGGAGAATCAATTAAAATATTATAAAAAGATTTTATCAGATTCTCTTTCTGTTAGACAAACAGAAAAATTAATTTCTGGTAATGGTAACTCGAAAAAAGAAATAAAAAAGATTTTTAGTATCGATTTTTACAAAAATGATATAGAAAGATTAACAAAAAAATTAAAAGTTGGGGTTAAAGTATCGTTAAAAACAAAAAACAAAGGTTCGGTTTTAATTTCTTTTAATAACATTGAAGAGTATAAAAAAATAATTAAGAAGCTTTCAAGTGATAAATAGATTATTAATATCATCTTTAATTATTCTAATCTCAATTTCAGGTATTTCTCAAGAAAAGGAAATAGATTTTGATGAGTTAGATCCGTCTGCTCCATCAAAAGCAGCATTTTATTCTGCTGTTCTTCCAGGTTTGGGTCAAGGATTTAATAAAAAATATTGGAAAATTCCAATTGTTTATGCTGCTATAGGCACCTCAATATTCTCATACGATTTTAATCAAAAAAAATACTGGGATTATAGAAATGCTTATAAAAGTAGGAAAGCTGGATATAATAATGATCCCTATCAAAATTTAATAATTGATGATGATAGACTATTAGACGGGGCTGATTTCCATAAAAAAAACAGAGACCTTTCAATGGTGTTTATAGTTGGTTTTTACATTTTAAATATTTTAGATGCAAATATTGACTCTCACTTAAAACAATATAATGTTAACGAATCTTTGACTTTAAAACCTTATTTAAATCATGGTAATGAGTTAAGTTATAAATCAATTGGATTATCACTAAATTTGAATTTTTAAAATGAAAATAGCATTACTTGGATATGGAAAAATGGGTAAAGAAATTGAAAAAATTTCTTTAGAAAGAGGTCATTCCATTTCAACAATAATTGATAAAAACGACTCAACTGATAAACTAGAAGATAGTGATGTTGCAATTAATTTCAGCACACCTGATTCAGCAGTTACCAATATTAAATTATCACTTGACAGTTTTGTTCCAATTGTAAGTGGGACCACAGGATGGTTAGAAAACTATGATAATATTGTAGAATATTCTAAAAAAACTAATACCAGTTTCATGTATTCTTCAAACTACAGTCTTGGAGTAAATTTATTTTTTGAACTCAATAAAAAACTTTCATCTCTTTTAGGTAATTATAAGGATTACAATACAAATATCGAAGAAATTCATCATAAGCAAAAACTTGACAAACCAAGTGGAACAGCAATTACATTAGCTGATGAAATTATAAAGAAATCAAAATATTCAGAATGGTCATTTGATAAAAATAATCATTCGATACACATGATATCAAAAAGAGAAGATAATATTCCTGGAACTCATACAGTACAATATAATTCTGAAATAGATTCTTTAGAAATTAAGCATACTGCTCACAACAGAAAAGGGTTTGCTTTAGGTGCTGTAATAGCAGCAGAATGGATCTTAAATAAAAAAGGTGTTTTTAACATGAGTGATGTTATAAAAGATTCAAACTTTAAATTTTAAATATGACGATTTTTGAGTGGTTAATTTTTTTCTTAGTTGTTCAAGTAATCCATGGATTAGGTACTTGGAAACTGTATGTTAAATCCGGTTATAATAGTATTAATGCGTTTATTCCAGTTTATAATGCGGTAATTTTAATGAAAATAATAAATAGACCAACATGGTGGGTTATTTTATTATTCTTACCAATAATTAACTTATTAATTTTTCCAGTAATATGGGTTGAAACAGCAAGAAGCTTTGGAAAAAACACAACAGTAGATACTATTGCTGCAGTAGCTTCTCTTGGGTTTTTTATATACCTAATTAATTATTCATCTAAATCTGAATACATAAGCGAAAGAAATATAAATCCAAAAACTGCATTTGGAGAGTGGCTAGGTTCAATTATTTTTGCAGTAATTTTAGCAACTTTCGTTCACACTTATTTAATACAACCATACATTGTACCAACTGGATCTTTAGAAAAATCCATTTTAATTGGTGATTTTCTCTTTGTTAGTAAGTTTCATTACGGAGCTAGAGCACCACAGACAGCAGTTTCGTTTCCAATGGTTCACGACACGATAGTTGGTACTGGAATTAGATCTTATTTAAACAAACCTCAAATACCATACTTTAGATTACCTGGATTTCAAAATATTAAAAGAAATGAAATTGTAACATTTAGTTGGCCTGCAGATACTGTAAGAAAGTTTTTTGTTCGTGAAAAAGGTGTTAAAAAACCAATAGATAAAAAATCAAATTATGTAAAAAGATGTGTGGCTCTACCCTCTGATACACTTGAAATCATAAATGGTTTAATTCATATAAATGGCAAAAAAAGTATTATGCCCTATAGAGCTAAACCTATTTACACATATAGTGCGTACAATTCCAAAGGCGTATCTGCTTCAAGCTTGATTAAATTAGGTGTTTCTGATATTCAAAGAAAATTTAAAATTCAAGAAATAAACCAATATAAATTTGAACAAATAAGACCATATTTATTAAACGTAATTGATAATAGTCCTGAGAATTTTATAGTAATTACTAAGTCAAAAGGTATACCATACGACATAAGACTTAATTCAAGGATTTCCATGACAGAAATTAAGGATACAAAAACTGATCTTTTTCTAACAAATAAAGAAGCAAATTTAATTTCAAAATCTAATATTTTAGATAGCCTAAAAAGAACATTTAACGAAATAAAATCTTATAACACTTCTTATTTTCCAAATGATATAAGATTTAATTGGAATGAAGATAATTTTGGGCCAATTATAATCCCAAAAAGAAATATTACTGTAGAGTTAAGTAAAAACAATTTACCTATTTATAAGAAAATAATCAGAGAATATGAGAAAAACGAATTAACACTTGACTTAAACGGAACAATTCGAATTAACAATATAGAAACAAACAGTTATACTTTTAAACAAGATTATTATTGGATGATGGGCGATAATCGATATAGGTCTGAAGATAGTAGAAGCTGGGGGTTTGTTCCTGAAGATCACATAGTAGGAAAACCTGTGTTTATTTGGTTTAGTATTGACGGAATAAATGATGGATTTAAAAATTGGAAAATTCGTTGGGACAGAGTTTTTACTACAATAAATCTAGATGGAGAACCAAAATCATATAGATGGTATTTTTTAATTGGTGTTCTTGGAGTTTTAATTTATTCTGAAATAAAAAAGAGAAGAAAATAACTGTTTTAATGGATCAAAAAATAATGATTCCAGCATATTTTGGCCCAATTTCATATTGGAAACAAATAATTAATTCTAATATTTTATGGGATGTTCATCAAAACTACGTCAAACAATCTTATAGAAATAGAACATTTATTCATTCTGCTAATGGTCTTCACAAACTAACAATTCCTGTAAAGCATTCTAAAATTAAATTTTCCATGCTTAATGCTGAAATTGATAATAAAATAGCTTGGCAAAAAAATCACTGGAGATCAATAAAAACCGCATACAGTTCCTCTCCTTTTTTTGAATTCTACAAAGATTCTTTAGAACAAGTTTATAATCAGAAATACACTAATCTGATGAAATTCAATTTTGATATTATCAAGTTAGCTCTTGATTGGTTAGATATTGAACTTAAATCAAAATTATCAAAAGAGTATAAAATGGATTATGAAAACAGCTTAGATTTAAGAAAAAAAATTGATAGTAAACAAAAATCTAATTCAAAAAATAAAAAATACAAACAGGTTTTTTCCGAGAAAAATGGTTTTTTAAATGATTTAAGTATAATCGATTTGATATTTAATGAGGGACCTAATAGTTTAAGTTATCTAAAATAAAAAAAGCAGGCCATAAGCCGGATTCTGTCTTGTCTTATCATTTATCTAGACAAAATATTACTATTTTGTTCAAACCGCCCACCCTCCAACATTGAGCGAGCAGCTCTCAAGCGTTGGTATACGTGACGTTTCACCTTATAGAGTTTACCTGGTTTCACTACAGCCTAACTGTACATACTTTCTGTTGCACTTGTCCTCTATTATAAATAGTGACGGGTGTTACCCGCTATAATGCTCTTTGGTGTCCGGACTTTCCTCTTTTATAAATAAAAGCGATAAGAAGGCCTGCTTATTGCAAAAATAGATTAAAATTATGTTGATAAAAAAAAATTATTAAAGTTTTAAAATTTATAATATTATAAGTCTATTTATATATTTGTATTGATGGAAAATTTTGTTGTATCTGCTCTTAAATATAGACCTAATAGTTTTGAAACAGTCGTTGGCCAAAAATCAATAACTAAAACACTTGAAAATGCTATACAAAATAATCAACTTCCACAGGCTATGTTGTTCTGCGGACCTCGTGGAGTCGGAAAGACTACATGCGCAAGAATACTTGCTAAACAAATAAATGACGATAATAAATCAAGTGATTTTTCTTACAATATATTTGAATTAGATGCAGCATCTAATAATGGGGTAGATGATATTAGGAATTTGATAGATCAAGTCAGAATACCACCTCAAACAGGTAACTACAAGGTGTACATAATTGATGAGGTTCATATGCTTTCCGGACAAGCTTTTAATGCTTTTTTAAAAACATTAGAGGAACCTCCAAAATATGCGATTTTTATATTAGCAACAACAGAAAAACATAAAGTAATCCCTACCATTTTATCTCGTTGTCAAATTTATGATTTTAAAAAAATCAGTTCTTTGGATATAAAAAATCATTTAGAAACAATAGCAAAAAAAGAAAATATTTTATTTGATGATGAATCTCTTTATTTAATAGCAAATAAAAGTGATGGTGCACTAAGGGATGCTTTATCAATATTTGACAGATTAGTAAATTTTACCGATGGTAAAATAACTAAAGAACTGGCTTATAAAAATTTAAACATTTTAGATCATGATATCTATTTTGAAACCTTTGAACAAATAATTAAAAACGATATCACTAATTGTCTTCTATTGTTCAACAAAGTAATTGAGCAGGGTTTTAGTGGTCAACATTTTATTGATGGATTATGTCTTCACTTTAGAGACTTGCTAATATCAAAAAATAGTGTAAGTCAAGTTCTTTTAGAACAAAATGAAAATTTAAAAATTAAATATATTAATCAGTCCAAAATTAAAGATTCTAATTTTATAATAAATGCAATTAATTTGGCTGAGGACTGTAGCTATAGGTACAAAAACAGTAAAAATCAGCGTCTGCTAACAGAAATATGTTTAATGAAATTATGTTCAATCGAAAATATTGAATTAAAAAAAAAAATAAAAATCTTATCTAGTGAAGAAATAACTAATAAAAAAACAAAGGAAAATATTGAAATTCCGGTAAAGAAGACAGAGAAGATAGAGAAGATAGAGAAGATAGAGAAGATAGAGAAGATAGAGAAGATA
>Ga0115006_10000638_pt1 | contig 19592 bp, 15 predicted proteins | sample ArcOceMetagenome_3_FD_88943 | JGI IMG/M metagenome (GOLD analysis project Ga0115006, IMG submission 88943) | Marine eukaryotic phytoplankton communities from Arctic Ocean - Arctic Ocean- Svalbard ARC20M Metagenome | ecosystem: Environmental > Aquatic > Marine > Oceanic | place: Arctic Ocean...
CTAATAGTGTCAACCTCATTATAATTCGGATTAACCCCACACGGGCTGACATAAAACGGCTCGATTAGATCGATAAAATCGCCCATCCACCTCGCCCCTTCATCTTTGTCCTTACCCTCCACCCTAACCCTGCTCCCGCAAACTGCGTGGGCAACCACTGTTAGAACGTCCTCCGGTCGTGTTCGAGTGGTTAGGTAAGAGAGGTCCGATATTGGGGGTACGGAGAGTTGGGGAAGCAGAGGTATAACCACCCTAACGTTCTTGTTCTTCTTCTCCCCAGACGACGACGGTGAACGCAGGAGGAGTTTACCGTTTATTTCTCCCCCCCAGAACCCCCTTGTATCATCCGAAATAATCGTAGCGAAGGCGAGGTTGCTCAGGAGTGTGTTGATCCTGTTGCTGGGTGTGAACGTGGAGCACTGAAGCACACCGGAGGAGGGGGGGGGGAGGTTTATTGCGGTGCAGTAAACGGGGAGGTCGGTGGCGGGGTGTAGAAAGGAGTAGCGTGAACGGGTGTCTCCGTACATTCCTGTTGTGTCGCCTGTCGACCAAACTGGGGAGAGTCCAGACTGAGGTGGGAGCGGAGGAAGAACGGGCCGAGGAGCGAAGCGACGAGTGGTTGGGGGAGTTAGTATTATCGTAGTCGTAAAACGTAGTGGCATCAGGCAGCGAGCGTACGCTCGCTGTCTTGGCTCCTCGCTCTCTGCCCTCACCTCCAACGCTTCTTCATATACGAACACACCACCATCATGCCCTAAACTCCAATATCGACGGTCGTGTATATCCCCTAATCTATTCCTTAGGTTTTCAATGTTCAGACCAACTCCCCCTCTTTCTCCTCCTCCTCCCCTCACCTCCCTTACGTCCCCTTGGCATTCTACAGATACTCTAGCTTTCAAACCCTCCCCAACACTAAATATCTCACCCTCCTCCTCCTCCATCACGTTGTTTCCTCTGTCCCCTTCATCCTCCTCATCACCCTCCTCCTTACCCTTTATTCTAATCCATTTCACCCTGATCGTGACCTTGTTTATTAAGTATGATTTATATCCCCTTACTTTACCTTTACCGATGTCTACAACACCTAAACCTATAGTTAATATATATTCACAATCAATTTTATCATCATCCTCGTCATAATTCTCATTATTGCTCCAAAAATCATCACATTCTCCCATACATTCCATCGAGAGGTATTTTAAATTCAAATTTAAACCGTTACCCTTATAGTTATCTTCATTATTATATTTACCAATATATAATATTGATATTGGTTGTCTAGTTACATATTTATAATATCTTAAACCAAGAAATATCATCCTATAAAACCTTTTTAATCACTAATTATATTATATTGTGTCATTATAACATCATTCAGAGAATTAAACTGACCCACCATCCCCCATCCTCCTCTCCCTAATCTCCTCTCTCCTCCTCTCCTCCCTCCTTACCCCCCTACAACCATTAGCTATATTCCGGATATCAGCGCCTACCTTTTCTGTTAAAGTTCCCCCCCCCTAAACCCTCAATCCTCAAAATCCTCCTATCACAATGCCGACACTATTCCACGACCCCCTCTCCTCCTCCCCCCCCCTCCCCTGCACAGTTGAGATCCACAGAACCCTCTCCTCCCCTCCTCCCTCCCTTCCCTCCACCTCCCTAATCTCATCACTGAGGACACCGAGGAAACACGCGGCCACTTACCTGCAGGTTTACGGCGTTGACGGAACGAGCCTGAGGAGGGTTGTTATATGGATCAGGGGGGAGGGGAAATCAGACAATGTAGAGGTTCACGTCGGTAAGATAGAAGAAAAGGGTGAAGCATCCGGACGTCTCGAAAGCTACAGCAACACACGTTCTGTACCATACGACTAACCCCCTTTCCTTTCGCTCCCTCCTTTCCCCTCCCCTCACCCCAGCCCCCTGTACATGCGCGATAGATTCAACCTTTTTTGCCTTCAGTGAGTTAACCTCCCCCACCTCCCCCTCCTCCGTCTCCACAACCGGGACAACAAAGTCCACCTCCCGCGTGAGAAACTCCACCCTAACCCACGGTGGCGGTCCTAAGCAGTCCCACATAGCCTCCCTGCATAAATTCACAATCGTCGGATCAACGGATGGACTACCTATAACCCTAATGTTCGAATCACACGAGGAGATGGAGGGTTGGGTGAACAGGATATCCGACGGTCGTTCCGCCCGTGGTTCTAACGTTACTATAATCCCAATGTCCCCCAATCCTCTCCTGGCCGATTACCACCACAGCTTAACAAGGAGCCCTAAAAGGCCAGAGGAGAGCCCCGGGAAGGGCCGTTTCTTCGCCTCCAGCCCTCTGGTTAGGGAGAGGATGGAAAGGAGCGGGAACGGAACTTTGACACCCCCGCGTTTACCCCCAAGCGCTGGGAGAGGTAACAGACGTAGAGGAAGCTCCTTCTCAGGCCCTACCTCTGTTTTATCACCCTCTTCAGGTCCGCGTTTACGAGCAGGTGAGGGGGCGGGATTTCCGTCATTTTTTCGAGCCTCCGAGCCTGTAAACCCAAACCTTAATGCAAGAATGCTCACATCCAATCCCTCGGCTCTCGCTCTTCTCTCTTTCTCTCTCCGTCAGGTCGTTTAACCCCCACCCCCTCAACCCGCCGTCAGTCCACCCTAAACTCCTTCCAGCTTCAATACCTAACCTCCGCATCCTCCCCTCTCTCCCCCTCCCCCCCTTCCCCCCGTTCATCCTGGTCCAACACTCCCCTATGCGAGATCTGCAGTTCCCCGTTCGCCCTCCTCCACCGCCGTCACCACTGCCGTTCCTGCCTCCGTTGCGTTTGCTCCGACTGCTCCATATCCCTTTACATGCCAGGGGTTGTTATGAAGGTCAGGATATGCAATAGGTGCGAACACGAGTACACGGAACAACTTAAAACACTCAATGAAACGGGAAGGAAAACTACGGAGGACATGGCGGGGAAGTGCCATGGGAGGGTTAGTGCACTTAGGGTTAAACCGGGGAGGGTTTTCCCCGGTTTTAGGGAGTACTTTAGGGGTGGGGATAAAAGACCTGGGATCGGTCGTGTTACAGTTCAGGTTGTCGGTGAGCGTCCCGCTTGGAAAGCTCAGCACCTCGGGGTTGTATCTCTCACTTCGCTCCACTAACCGCTGTCCTCGCTTCTCTTTGTCCCTTGTGCCCCCCAAACCCCAGAGGCCATGTCGTTACCCCCCGCCGACGCAAACGGCAAAGCCGACCCCTACTGCCGGGTGACCGTGACCGGTTACTCCCGCGTCCCCGAGAAGCCCACGGTATCAGCTGAGTGGGTGGGAAGCTCTCGTTTCTCCATGGATACAACTTACGTGTCCGCAACCCTCTGCCCCGTTTGGAGGGGGGCCGTTTTCACACTCCCTGTGGTCAGGAGTGAGGGGTGCGTTGTGAGGTTCGAGGTATTCGATTACGACGCTATCGGGAGCCACACTATGCTAGGGATTCTAGAGGTGCCGATGGAGGATTTACCGCTTGCTGAGGAGGACTTGATGGGGAGGGGAGAGGTTGATAACTGGTATGAGATGAGGTGAGGGCGTTTAGGCGAGAGCGATTGCGTCGTACCGCCCACCTCAATAACTGACAACTTTTTTATCGTCACTTCGCTCGCGCCCCTCGTCACAGCTTGCCCGGGGAGGTTAAGGATGGATATGGTGTCCGTAAGGTCGATCGCGGTGTGCCGTACAACATGAATGATGTAAATGGTGGGGGTGTAAAAAGCAAGGGTATGGGGATAAACTCTGCCAAGCAGCTCCTTAACTTCACTGGGAACGCGCTCAGCGAGCCCATTGTATTCCTCAGCAAACTAACGGGATCGAACTTGAAGCCCATAAGGATACCGACATCCAAGAACGCTTCGGTGAAGAAGGTTACCAGGCCCAAGATTCGCGTGAAGATAAAGCTCTGCCTTAACCCGTACGCGGACGTACTTAGCCACAGTTGGATGCCACCGACGGAACCACCCCCGAGGGACAAGTTCGACCTTCAGAGTTTGATAAGGTACGGGGTGAAACTGGAGAAGCTCGTTGACCCGCACATTAAGTTCATGGTAAACTTTGTGAACTCGTGCCGTTGGGTCGAGGTCGACTCAGACACTGGTAAAATACTCGTAAAAGCGGAGCGTGATGACGCCTTGCGTTTCTGTAAGTGGCTCGCCGTGTACTTCCTCCACGTGCTTGTCGGTTTCCGCGTTTGTTTCATCCTCCTCCACTGCTACCTCTTCCGTTTCCTAGTAAAGGTCAAGGTCCACGGAGCGACCAGCGATCTCACGCACGTGGAGCTCGCTTCGCTGGATCGGGAAGGGACCGACTTTCCCCCCCTGAGCAGGGCGAGTAGTTTCGCGGTCGCCAGCGAGGACGGGGTTGAGGGTTCTGAGGCGCAGGGTAAAGGGAAGTCTAGTAAGGGTCAGGAGGGTGGTGGGACGGGTAGCGAGCCTCAGCTCAACCACCTAATAAATTGGATCGCGAAGAAATTCGGTAACAAGGCCCTCGATACCGTGCAGAACTCGCTGCGCAACTACATCGACCTGGTGAATGAGTTCCACTCGATCTACGATGGCACGGACCTGGACAAAACCAACGGCTGCCTCCTGGCGCTCATTGTTAGCGCTTACCTTGTTTACAGGCTCAGCGCCACCCAGTGCGTCGTCCTGTACAGCTTGGGACTGCTGTTCGTCGTCAGCCCCATGTTCCCGAGGACTTTGAGGATCGTTAACGGGGTTGGGAAGGGGGTGGGATGTTACGCCAATAGGAAGAGACTGAAGAGGCTTTACGAGGAGGCGCAAAAATGAAACTATTTGTTGTTTGTATCATAAACCTATGCGTCTTATTTTCTTTTTTTTCACAAATCTGAACGTTTATCTCTTTCGTTCACCCTTTTCCCCCCTACGCCTCGCCCCCCCCCCGCCGCACACACACACCTTTCCTAGTCTTTTTTCGGAGGCGGCGGAGATTTTTTCTTTGGCGGAGGGGGAGGTTTTTTCTTGGGAGGTTTTGGCGCCGCTTTCTTCCCGGTTTTCCTATTGATCATAATTTCAGGGTTGTCCAAAACGTCCTTGTCAAGGCCAGCGGCCTCGAGCTTTTTAAGCAGCTGTGGAAACGGAACTCCAAGTCCCAACAACTTGAAGATCTTGGCGTAATCTGGGTGGTCCTTTGCCATTACCATTTCGTCCTCCTCCTTCTCCTTCTCCTTCTCCTCCTCCTCCTTCGCCTCATCCTTAACTTCGACCTTTGCGACCCCTTCCGTCACCTTTTCGACCCCGCTGCTCTCCTTCTTCATCGGAGGAGGGGGGGGCGCCTTCTTACTGGGAGGTTGAGGGACAGCGGCCTTCTTCGGCACGGGCGGCGGTGCCTTCTTTTCGTCCCCGCCCTTGGGACTCATGGCTGCCTTCATCATTGGCGGAGGTGGGGGTCGGCGGGCCGCCTCCTTGGCCTTGCTGGGAGGGGGCGGCGGCTTGGCGACCTTGCCCTCCTTCACTGGGGCACCCTCCTTCTTTGGTGGAGGAGCCGGGGGGGCAACCCAACCCCCGGACTTGCTCTGCTGGTTCTTGCTAATTGCCTCAAAGGCCAAGCTCAAATCCTGCCCGCCCACCACGAATGTGCTGTTCATCCTGTCCAACCTGCTGAGACCACCGAAGCTGCGATGAGCGAAGCGACGAGTAGGGGGGTTAACTTTATGATAAAGAACAATATTATGCAGCTCGCTGCGCTCGCTGCCTCCGCTCCGCCTCACCTTCCGATGCCACAAACGGCAAAGTTACCGCCGGCTGCCTGGACTATTTCCAAGCTGGCCTTGTAGACCTTGGGGTTCGTCGTCGGGAGCTTGTTGAACGTGTTCTGGGTGCTGCTCATGACCATATTGCTTAGGCCGCTGGCCAGCTCTTCCTGGCTGGCCCCCTTTCTCAGGGACGTGGCGGCAAGGTGCAGCAGACTGGCCACGGTCTCTGGCGTGCCGTACTTAACCGCAATCTTGTAAGCATCAACCAAGATGCTTGTGTGATCCTTCAAGCCGCAATCCACAACAAGCCAGGCTCCGACCTTGAGGTAGAGCGTCTCCACTTCCATGCCCTCCAAATAACCCTCCAAGATTGGAGCAAGGTTCTTGCCTCCCACAAGCCCCCCCTCTGTGCACCCCGTCAATAAGCTCCTGCATACGGCCACACTCTCGACTGTGGGAGGGCTTCCGCCATTCTCTCCCAAGAAAGGGGTCAAGACGATCATGAGCCAAACGAACCTGCGATGAGCGAAGCGAATTGCGAAAAGGGAAAGGATGAAGGGTGAGAATAGGAGCGAAGCGACGAATAGAAGGTTATTCGTTATGTAGGAAGGCGGTGTAATGCTTTTGCTGTCGCTCGTCGCTTCGCTCCAGCCGTCACTCCCCCTCACCTCAGGCCCTCCTCACAAATACCCTTGCTGGCTTTGGCCTTGGTCAAACTAATCAGCAACTCCCTCGTCTCTGACGCAACCCTCTTGTCCTTACTCAGCAACCCAGGGACAAGTAAAGGAACGACTCCATTGAAGTCGTCCCCGCCGTATTCCGCCCAACTGGCTTCCATGTTCTCAAACACCTTGTCGACTCCACCTTTGCCCTGGAGGAGCCTCGTCATCAGACCCAGGCCGTACTCGAAGAACCTCATGTCGTAACCGCTGGTCCCGCTTTTGAGGAGAGCCAGGCTGATCCACAGGAGGCTGGGGCTCACTGTGCTCGCCTCAACCTTCTCGCCCATGACCACTGTCAAGGTAAAGAGGCTGTTCAGGGCCGCGAAGCACCTGTTCATAATGTTGAACATGGCGGTGGACTTGACCCCACCAACATCCCCGCCCATCTCTTCCTCTAGCTTGCCAAACAAGAAGGCGCACTCTTTCGTGAGGCTGTTGAGCGTGCCTATGCCGGCAGGAGTTCCGATTACGGAGTACATCACGTGGGCCTTGAGGGTTGACGAGTAGCTGTCGTCGCAGTGGAGAGCCCAGTTGAGCACCTCTTGTCCAGTCTTGGCCCTAAGGTCGGTCAACCCGTCGGACAAGCAGTCAAGGACCTCCAGGATGAAGGACTTGGGGTCTACGGCGCCAAAGCTCTTTGCATCGCAGATGTCCGCCACGTCGTTGGCTCCGGCCTTGATTCCCACACCAGGATTACTCAACATGGCCACGGAGGAGGACCAGTCCAGCACCATGTGCCTGTGCTCCTTCCCTGCCTTGAGCAGGGCAATAGTTCTGTTAGTCTTCTCGACGATTTCAGCGCTTGGCTCCTTCCTGCTGCCCTTGAGGGCCAACGGCTGCAAACTTGAGAGGAGGTTCAGAAGCAAGGTGGGTATGTTCTTGTACTGGACACCGGCGACTCCTCTGCTTGCAGCGCTCTCATCTCCGGTCTCGATGAACCTTGTCGCGGTCGGGTACTTGAGGAGACTGAAACAGATGATTGAGGGGAGGAAGGGGAGGAGAGGAACAAGGTCGACCTTGCAAAGACCTGCCAGAAGTATGACGACACTCGTAGCCTGTAGTGCCCTGTCCTCGTCGTCGTAAACCTTACTGGCCTCGCCGTACTGCATTTCGAAAGTCAGGGGGAATGTGAACCAGCTCGCGCACTGACGTGGGAAGGCCTTGTAGCACACGAGGGCAATCTGCTGGCAGACTCCCATGTTCTCCCCGCTCTTTGCAGTCACGTACAGGAGGAAGCTCACGATGGCGTGGACGTTGGGGTTGGCAGTCTTGTTGCTGCCCTCGGTCCCGATCTTCATGAGAGGCTTCCACATGAAGACGCACTTGTTGTTGTACTCGACAGGGATCCTGCAACTGAGGTCGAAAAGGTTGTTGACGAAGTTCTCTCCCATCTCCGACAATTGCTCCTTCCCCTCCTCCGTCAGGTTGATCTTAGAGCAGAAAGGACCGAGGAGTTGAGCCGTCCAGTGGTAACCGCCCCACTCACTCCTGGGCTCCTCACTGCTGAAGACGGCATCGAAGAAATCCTCGATCTTTCCGACACTGTCCAAGCAGTCTGCGATGATGGTGCAGATCTCTAGTCCCTCCTCGTCTAGAGCAGCGGAGCTCTCGGCGCTGAAGGCCATGTGGTGGGTCTCCATCAACTTGGCAAAGTCCTGCTTCATGGCAGTCATGAAGTCAATCTTGCTCCCCTCCACACCTGCCAAAAAATTTATCTCCCTCTCCATGAGGCTCAGCACGCAAACTCTCACCATGCCAAAAGCCCTATTCCTGATGATGTAGTCTGGGTCCCTAAGGGCCCTCATGCACATGAAGAGAAGGTCCATCTCCGACAGCTTCTCACAGTCACCGCTCACAAAGTTGACCGCACCGAAAACTCTTCCCTCGGAGACTGCACTTCCCTCAATCGTGTCTATCTCCCTCTCCCTCATACTACCCAAATCTCTTCTGTTCGCCCACTCGGTGATCCTCTTGTAGTAGATGGTGCTGTCCTCGGTGACGCTCGTTCCCGGGGGCTTGGGAAGCCTGAAGGATGGGATAATTTGGTCCGCAAGCCCGTTGAAGAGCCACTTCATCTCGTGCCTTCCCGTGTTGTAGCAACGCTTTATGAAGGGGAGGCCAAGGGCCTCAGTGTGGTACGCGAGAAGCCACGAGAAGCAGTCCTCTCCCCCTCCACTCTTTCCGGCGGCAAGGAACCAGCTCAAGTGGAAGGGTGCTTCCTCGAGGAGAAGTTCGCGGACGAGCCTCTCCAAGCCGTTTTGGGTCATTACGGAACCCATCTGGACCATTTTTCCCACTGCCCTCGAGGCGTACCTGAAGCAAGCCTTCTCCTCCTTCCTCGTGAGAGAAACCCTCGCCCTGACGACGGGTATGCTGGAGATGCTCCAACCTCCTCCGTCGTAGTTGTCGTACTCAAGGTCCTCGGAAGGCCAGGTGTGGCAACTTCGCAACCACTTGTAAAGGAGCTGGAGCTGATCCGGACTATACTTGCAGAAAAATTCAAATTGCGACTTTCTAGCTGACTGGTTGAGGTAGTTGGACTTGAGAATAGCGGTCGCAACTTTATCGACGAGGATGCAGACGTTTAAGACAGTGCCTCCAGGGGTGCAGTTGACTGAAGACTCCCAGTTTAAGTCAAGAACGTCGCCGTACGTTGTGATGGTCATAAAGTGCGTGGCTAGCTCCTGGTTCTTTACGAGCGCCTCGACGAAGCCGTCGCACTCGCACAAGATCCTGAGCAATTTCACAACAACCTGAATGAGCCTCATTTTGTTCTTTTCCTTCTGGGAGGTGTACCACTTCCACAAAGAGCGCGTGATCGGGCCAACGGCCTCGCCTGATGCGGCCCTCACGGCACTCTCGAACTTTGACACCCACTTATCAACAGGGTCGGAGCTCTCAATCAAAAGATCCCAGATTGTGTTGAGGTACTGCTCGAGCTTCTCCAACGGGTTGGCGTAATAGCCGAGGGCCCATTTGCCTCCACCAGTCGCCCCGGTGATGTCGAGGTGCTCTCCGGTCTCGTTTGTGATGTTGTTGGCCAAGGAGAGAGTGAGCTCAATCTGTGAGGCCCACAAGTCGCTGTTCTTGATGTGCTTGCCCAAGGTCTTCTCCCTCACGCCACCGTCAGTCAGTCGCATGTATAGCTGCCTCCTGGTCTCTTCCATGACGCTCGGGTGGGCCTGCTGGACCACCCTTTGGGCAATCACGGGGAGGGCAAACCTCCAGATTGTTAGACTCATCTGGCTGACCTTCTTCAGCGGCGGGGCCCTAGTCGCGAAGGCGGTGGCGAAAGGATCCTCGATTCCGGACGCGCTGTCGACCATGTACCTGTAAAGAGCACGCTGAACGATGTCACTTCCCTCCTTCTCGAGGAACTCCTCAACGCAGTAACTCGTCTTGCTCGTGAGGAAGTCACTCTCGCTGATCCTTTTCCCGTTTGCTCCCTCCTCCGCGAACTTGACGGAAAAGATGAGCTTGAACTGGGCCTGGCGGAGCTTTCCAACTTCCTCCAAAATGTTCAAGGCAAGGGTGCGGATGTTGACCTCCTCATTGCAAAGGCAAATGACGCATGCGGCCTCTGTGCGGGCGGTCCACGCAGGATAGGGGGCCCCATCCAGCTCGACGACGCCCCCATCCTCGGCAGCGACATTCTTGTGCCTGCCATCGGATCCATCCTTAATGAACGAGGTCCACAACCTGAGCATGTCGTTGATTATGGTGAGCATCGAGGTCACCTTTACCTTGTCGTCAAGAGGGGTGTCGGCCAAAGAGAGGACGAGATCGGTCATGAGTTTGGTCCTCTTGTCAGGGTTAGCCTTAAGAAGTCGCTGGAGAGACTTCACGAAACCCTTGGAAATGTGGCCGTACTTATGGTGCATGAGGTTCGCCTTGATGAGCTTGGTTGTGAGAGAGTAATCAATGAAAGGCAGTGCGTTGTTGATCTCCTGGAGAATCTGAAGCTTGTTGTTGACGTCCTCTTTGAGATTAGAAGCGCGGAAGACGTCGACGTGCTCTCCAGAATCGAGAATTGAGAATTGAGTCGAGGGAGACTCGGCGAAGCCAACATATGCGCACCCGACATCCTTGAGGAGCAATGGGAGGACCTCAGGGATGGAGCGCGAAAGGAGAGAGGAGAGCTCGTGCTGGATTCCCGCCATTGCATCAAGGAGGGCATTGGTACGGGTGGTGGCCGCGTACTTGGCAAATCCAGAGATGGGATCGAGGACAATCCTCACAGTGCGCACTCCGACGGCGAAAAAATCCAAGAATTTGTGGGCCTTGTAGTCGAGGACACCGCGGATGAAGGAGGGGGAGAGGGAGTTGGAGGATATGGTGAGCATGATCTCGGCACACTGGTTGGCAACAGTGCACATCCCCTTGACCTTCTTCATGACCTTCTTATCGAAGAGCTGCATCTGAATCCAAACCAAGCTGTCGGGGCGGAAGAGGGCGTCCTTGTACTCCTTGAACTCGGGCATGATGCAGGAATACTTGTGGGCAACCTCCCTGACTCCCTCTTTGAATTTTGGCGCAATGTCAAGGGGACCGGCGTAGGGAAGACGCGGAGTTAAGATGTCAACCTTGGGAGGGGCTTCCGCAAATCGTGGGCCTCGGAGGACGCGAAGAATGCAATGGAGGGCATTGTCGCGGGTCTTGAGATCGTAAGCGAGGGGGAGGACGCGCTTAGTGAGGAAAAGCTCGAGGTTGGCCCCGTAGCAGTTAAGTGACGAACGCACGAGGAGCGTTGACATTAGAAGGTTGGCGGGTTGTGCAAGTGTGGGGTGAGGATACTTGACTGGGGAGATCTTGAGGTTCAGGTCTCCGAAGAGAGCCTCAATCTGTGGCAAGCGAAAGGAGGGGTTAGCAATCGATGCGATTCGTATTTTGCACAGCTCGCGTAGCGCGCGTCTCTAGCCTCCTCACCTTGACCATGACCTCTTTCTCCTCGTCCTTCTCAGAGTCGGTAATCTTGCTCTCTTCGAAATTGCCGCCCCTCATAACGCTGTCGATGAGCTGAATGTAGGCAAGGCAGAACTTGGTGTGAATGTCGTTTGACTTTTTTATCGCGGCGACAACGTTGGAGAGCAGCTGCGTGACGAAAGAGACCCAAGAGCTGAACTCCTTGAACGTTTGTCCATGCTTGAAGTCCATTGAGATGCAAGATAGGGTCTGGCACAGGAAGAGCTTCTGGTCGTCGGAAGGCTTGCCTCCGGTGCCGCGGCCGTCCATGCGAGAGACAAACATGCCCAGGGCGGCTGGCGCGTAGTGAGGGCACATTTGGCCAAGGAGCGAGGTGAGGAGGGGAATGCGCGACGCCTGGAACGCGGAGAATAGAGGTGCGTTGCTCTCGTGCGCGATCCTCATGATCCCAGCGTAAGCTGCCTGGATAGTGCGCTCGGCTGTCTCCTCGCTCAAGTTTTCGCCACCCTTGTAGCTCGTTGCAATGAGAAGGAGCTCGAGACCAATCGCCTCGATGACGCACTCCAAGGTCTCGCAAAGACACTCGTTCGTGGTGCTGTAACCATTGATCTTGTGGACAAATGTGTCGAAGGTGGGTTGCCCTTGTCCAACCGACTTGACCCCCGCGAGGCCCTTGTGGGCGAGGAACGCGGGGAGCCAGGGGAGGATCGTCGACGCGACGACGTCGGAGTGACCCGAAGCCGCGAGGCTCTCGAGGGTGAAGATGGGTCCGGAGAGAAGGCTGGAAGAAATAGAGATCCAGGGCTCCACGTCGTTAGGGTTCTTCTTGTTGAATGTGTACGTCTCCGCCGCCACCATAGGGTTCATGGTCTCTGCAAGGGCAGATTCGATCTCCGAAAGCGCCGAGATGGCTACAGTACCAGCATACTTGATGGCCTCCTCGGTGTGCTGTGAGGGGATGTTGAAGGATGGGGCCTCCGCCTTCTCGGTAGAATCAGCGGAGCGCGCTGCGATGGTTTCCTTCTTCTTCATCGCAGCGGAAGGAATGGGAGGAGGCACAACAGAGCCAGTAGAAAGGGGACGCTGATCGGATCCGAGGGTTTGGGCACTGGCCTGAGAGAGCAGAGCAGGCTTCGATACCTCGGAAAGGAGAGGCGGAGGGGTGAAACCTGCTGGCTTAGGAGGGTCGGACATGTTCGAACCCGAGATCGAAGTGTTTTTCAGGAACTCAAGTAGGCAAACTTTTTTTGTCGGTTCAGAGAATGAGAACAGTGAAGTTGAAATTTCTAATTTGATATTATAAACACACAATATTTTCGCTCCGTAATTACCTCAGCATGCTCCTCGCTTTGTCTTTGATCAGATCCCCAACTTGGTCGCTTTTGGTTTCCCAGTAGGACGATCTCCTTGACGTTATGTTAGCTGCTGGGGAGAGGAAGTCTTGGCAGGCCGTGAGCCTGGCAATTAGGGCGGGCTTGCTTCCAGGGGTGGGCAGGCCTCGGTTTGCGAGCTCATCCTTGAGCTCGGCCGTGTTCATGTTCCTTATTGTCTTTGGGCTGAGGTACTCGAGGGCTCCAATGTCCTCCATCGTGGGCGTCCTATTCCTCACGGACTTCTCGTCGCGGTCTCCCGGGTCAAAATCGTCGTTTGCTCCCCCGTAACTATTTTCTTCGTCGCTCCCGAAGAACGTTCTGCCTCCCCCCCCGCCTCCCCTCCCCTTTGGGGTCGAGACCTTGCGAGCGTCCCTCAGGAAATCCTGCCATTCTCCCTCCTCCACCTCCTTGTCCCTCCTTATCTTTTTCGCTTTGCCCTTGACGTAGGTCGACCAGGAGCGGAAAATCTTGACCACAAGCTTGTTCTGCCACTTGAGAATAACCCTCTGCATTAAGAACTTCCTCTGCACCATTCCAGACACTAGGCCCTTCCAGGCTGTGAAGACCTTGATGAGGCCCTTGTTCTGCCAGAGCTGTATGAAGTTCTTCATGGCCTTCTGGGTGGCGACCATCTTCTCCGATTGAAGGGACTCAATCTGGTTCTTGAAGAATTCCAGGTCCTCCTTCAGGTAATCAATAGTGTTGCACTGTTCGTTGCAGACCGTTTCGAGCTTTTCGATGACAGCGTGCTGAGATGAGCGAAGCGAAAAGCGAAGAAGGATTGGGTTGACGGTGAGAATTTCAGTTGGGCATTGCACCCAGCTTCGTTCGCTCCTCGCCCGAACAGCCTTACCTCTTCCCCTTCCTTGTAACCTCTGACGGAATCGCACCAAGTCCTGAAGGCAGCTGATTTTTGCGCAATCTCTTTGCCTCCAAACAAGCGGTTCAGCAACCTTTTCAAGAACTTTCTCTCGTGGACCATGACCTTCCAGCATTGGATCGCCTTTATGGCCCCCCTGAACCTCATCCTCTTGGCAAATTTTAGGCGAATCTCTTCGTTCCTTTTCTCTTGAAAAAGGGCGTCCCTCCAGATTTCGAATGCCACCATTATCTTCCCGTTCAGAAGCTTCAGAATGACTCGCTTCGCCTTGTCCTTCTTGGCCCTAATTTCCGTTGCGTACCGCGCCTCGTACATCTCCAGTACATCGCGCATTTCATCGATCTCGTTCTCAAGGGCCCTGATTTGATCGTCGACCGCGTTCTCCCGCAAGTATGCCGTCGCTTCCTTCCAAGTTCTCAGCCCTGCCATGAGGAACTTATCCCTCTTTCCCCCCGTCATCTTCTTCACGAACCTTCGCAAGAACCTTCTCTCGCTCGCATTCTCCCTCAGGCTGTGAAAAGCCTTGTTGGCCGAGGACAACCTAATCCTATTGGCGAACTTTCTAAGGATTTCTTCGTGGTGCTTCATCTCCTCGATGTTCGCCCTCCACGCGTTGAAACCTGCGTTCAGCTGGGAGTGGAGCATTTTGTGCAGCACCTTGACGGCCTTCTCCGTTTGCTGCCCGAAGATGCCTCGAATGTGGCTCTCGAGGTCCTCAATCTGCTCCACCTGGGCCTTTAACCTCGTGCTGAGCTCCTCGTTGAGAGAGATCATCCTATCCATCTCGTCCTGGCCGAGGGACTGTATGAAGCGCTTCCATGACGAGAAGCCCATAGCAAGCATCTTGGACTCGTGTCCTCCTATCATCCTGTTGCAGATTCGGCGTAGGAACTTGCGAGTTGCCACGAGCTGCCTCCACGTCACTATGGACCTCCTCACTCCGTCGAGTTTCATCCTCTTAACAAACTTCTTAACGATATCTCTGTTCCTCCTCATTTCCGTTGTGTTCTCCCTCCAGCCATTGAAGATCCTGTAAAGCCTGGAATTCGTCATCTTGGCTAATACAGACGCCACCTTCCACTCCCAAGCATTGTCGTCCTCGCGCTGTTGCCTCGAGACAACGACGAATTCCTTCCAAGACTCGAGGACCTTACAGACGGTTCGGTACATCCACTTCTTGCCGAATTTGTCCAAAAGTGCCTCGCACCTCCTATCAAAGACAACAAATTCGGTCCAGCACTTGAACGGCGCCAGGAGCTTGGCTTGCACCATTCTTGTAAGGAACTTCCGCATCACCCTCTTCTGGGACTGCCTTTCCAGAACGTAAGCTTTCCAGGAAGTCAAAGTGGTGGTCAGGCACTTGTTCTGCCACATATTGACAAACCTCCTCATGGACCTTGCCGACTGTTCCGTTTTCTGTCGCTGCAAAATCAATAGCATCTCCTCGGACTTGTGGTTCTCGTCCTCGAGACTTGCCAGGCGCTCCTCTGCCTCTTTGAGAAGAGCCTGAAGATGTTCGTTCTGGGCAACCATCCTCTCCTCGCTGACCTTCTCTGTGTTGTGAACCCACGTGCGCCAGGCAATGTTGAGCATCTTGGCGCTCTTGTTGAAGATGTTCTTGTTAATGAAACTGCGCAAATGAACCCTGCCCTTGGCGAACTCGGACCAGCTTCTGAGGCACCTCACAGCGCCGGCGTTCTTTATCCTCGAGGCGAACTTTTTAATAATCGCCTCGTTCCTAATGAGCTCTTTCGCCATATCGTGCCAAGTTTCGAACGCAGCCGCCTTTTGGGCGTTGATAATTCTGCTGAGGGCCTTGACCGCTGTGCCCTTCTTCTCTCCGTAGAGATTGTCCAAGTGGCGGCGGAGAGACTCGATCTCCGCTTCCTTCACTTCGAGGACCTTGGACTGTGCCATGGTAGTCGCTCCGAGGCTGTCGATCGTCTCCTGAAGCTTGCAGGTGTCAAAGCTGTAGACAAAGTGCTTCCAGGTCCGCATTGCGGCGTCCATCATTCTATAGTGGCCGTCGGAGAAAGCCCTCATCATGATATGCCTCAGATGGACCCTAGTTCTAACGTAGTCCTTCCACGTGTGAATGCAGGAAAGGGCGGGCATGAGCTTCCACTTCTTGAGGAACCTGTTCATCAGACCTTCCTGCCGGCGGTCCTCGTCAGCATGCTCCTTCCAGATTTGGATGGAATGGTGAAGGGAGATCTTCATCAAGCGCGAAAGCACGGAAATCGCCCTGTCTTGGTTGGCGAGTAGAATCTTTTCCTTAAAATTTGCCAGGCCCTTGACCTCGATGTCTTTCTCGGCTAACTTGGCCTCGGTATCGGCTAGGAGGCCCTCCTTCTGGGTGAGAAGGTTCCTCAGCATGTGGTGGTCTGTCAAGCTCATGAACATTTTCCATGTGTTCAAGGCGGCAACCTTTTTCTTGTGGCTGCGATCAGAGAAGGCCCTCTGGACAATCTTCCTCACCCTCTGCCTTTTCGATACCCAATTTGTCCACTTAAAGATCGCCTTGGCGCAGGGTCTGAGCCTCCACTTCGCCATGACCCTATTCTTGACGTTTTCCAACCTCGTCATTTCGTCCGCCTCCTCCTTCCACACCTTCCAAGCGGCAAAAAGTTGGGAGTGCAAGATTCTATTGAGCACACTCAGCGCCTTGTCCCTCTCCTTGCTGTATACCATGTCCCTGAACCTTTCCAAGTTCGCAATCGTCTGGTCCCTCTCGACGATGATGTCCTTGAGCTCGTCCTGCTCCTTTATCCACTCCTCGTCGATGGAGAACGCAATGAAATCTTGCCACTTCTTGAATGCAGGTCGCAGCTTCTTGTGACGCCTGAAGTGCATGCACCTCGTCATGCATCGCCTAAGGAATCGCCTTTTTTCGGCGAACCTCTTCCACGTCAGGAGCATCCGTTGCTCGCGCTGCGTCGTCCAATGCCTCAGGATCCTCCGTGTCGTCACCTCAACATTTCGCATGTGTTCGGTCTTTGACGACCAAGAGCTAAATGCGACATAGGCCTCGTAGTACGACCATATTTTGCAAATCTTGACGACCAAATGGTGCAGATTCTGTTGCCTTTCGGAGACGCTCTTCGTGGCAGACTTGAACTTGTTGAAGCCGCGGAGCAAGATGTGCTGCGCCCATCGCTTCTGGAACGTTGCAAGCTTGTTTTTTTTCGCCTTGGCCTCAATGTGCTCGTACACCCAGCACTTGAAGACAGCCCCAACGTGGCGGTACTTCCAGTGCATGAGGAACCTCGCCATTTTTTGTTTCTGCGTTCGGACAATTTGAACGTAGGACCTCCAGTGGTTCAGGCACGAGCCGAGTAGCTTCTTATTGAAGGAATTGAGAAAGTGGTTCACTGAGGACTGGGCTTTCAAAGACTTTTTCTCGCTGATGCTCTGCGATGAGCGAAGCGAATCGCGAAAGGGGTTGGGACGATGGATAAGAAATGTAGCGGTGGTTACGGAGGAGGCGGGTTTTGTACTGAAGTACGAGCGCGTGCAATTTTCATTGCTAGCGATGGCGTAGTCTGCTCGTCGCTTTGCTCCTCGTCCTATCTCACCTGAGCGACCCTCATCCTGGCCTGGAAAAGAGCGTTCTCCTCCTTCAGGAGAAGGTTACTATTGGATAGCTTCTTAATCTTGAAGTGGTGCTTGTTGAGCGCGTTCGCCTGCCGGTCTAGGGTGGTCTTTAGGTCAACGTATTGTGTCTGCAGGTTGACAAAGTGACCGTAGAGCTTCTTGGCGAGGAGGAGGGGACGACGGCGATCGTCAGTGGATATTGCGGGGGCGGCCGTGGTTACAACCGGCTTGAATATCTCGGTGGAGTCGTTGGAGATGAAACCGTTGGCCTCGGTGGGGTTGGGGGAGGAGAAGCGGGTGGGGAGGGATTTGTTCGGGGTCTTGGCCCATGGAATGGGGGAGGATTTTCTTGACGAAGTTTTCGGCTTCCGGGAGAACGTTGACTTGGGAGTTCGTGTCAAAGGCGTCGCGGCGGCCACAATGTCGGCGGTAGATTTAGTAGTAGGGACAGCCTTCTTTCGCTTGTCCTTGCTCCTCTTGGACCTCCGAGGTTTCTTCCCGATGGGAATCTTTGACGAAGATTTGGGGGACTTAGGGGGCTTCTTGGCGGATTTAGGCGTCCTTCGGGGCGCGGGTGACATGTAACCCACAATAAGGGGCGGGGGTAAGGGGGGGGCGGGAGAGACCATGACCTCTATAGAGTCCACGCGCTGCTGAAGCGTCTCCAGTTCCTTCATAACCATATCAACGTCGGAAACTGTGGGGGTAGACGCTTTGTGCGAAACTAACGCGGTTGGAGTCTCCATCTCCAGGTGCTTTGTTTTGTGTAGAGAAAGTTGGCAACTGTTCACACATTCCAATTTATTCATTTTTCCTAAGGTGGCTTTCTCCTCTTCCTTTTTCATTCTTTGTTAGTGCCCGTGCTATTCGTCGGATCTCACTTTCTTATTGGGAACATTGAGAATCACCCTTGGGCTCATCATCGAAGTCGAGGACCATGGGCAAGAACCCACTTCACGTCGAATTCGGAGACCCTAGCAATGACGATGTAGCATTGGAGGATGATTCCTGGGACAGCAGCGGAAATAAAGCCAAAAAGCGACCCTACTGCCTGTGCTGCTTTTCAAGGAGATGGCACTGCGTAACCTTCTTCCTCATCCTCTTTGGAGCGTTGGGTTTCGTGCTGTTTCCGCGCGATGTGACGGTGAAATTCAACGAGGACGAGTGGCAGAAAATTCTTCACATGGACAATAACGACTTCTACTTCGATCGGAGCAACACTCCTTGGAAGTTTGTGTTTGACACAAAGGTCCCACTTGAGATTTCCAACTCTAACTTCATACCTTTGTCCGCCGATATCGTCGCCGACTTCTACTATCCGCCCAAGGAGGGAGAGAGGATACTGGTTGGATCCGCAGGTGCCTCCATCAGGGTGTCTCCTCTTGAAACAGTGACGGTATGGAGCGAACTGACAGGTAAGGGGGTGGGTGGGGGGGCGGGGGTGAGCAAAACGAGGAGCGAAGCGAGGAGCTAGCAGCACCATCTCTAGTGACGAAATCCACCCTCATCCCAACCCCCCTTTTTGCTTTTCGCTTCTATCATCTCAGCCTTCAGCACGACAGTCCTTGAGACTGCCGTGATTGCCGCCCAGGTTACGGACGATTGCAAGGGATGCTTGAACATATTTCAGACCTGCACGGACGAGGCAACTTTCTTCTTGGACGTAAGGGTCGAGCCGAAATATTTGAGCGAATCTGTCATGGAGGCTGTAGTGGGGGAGATCGTAGTGCCCGTTCAGGTGGGCGTGGGTTGCGACGTGCTTTATAAATAAAACCCAATGCAGATTGCACATCATATCGCTCTCATTACATTATACCATCGTTACATAATACCGTCCTTCAGCTGAACCTCAGTGAACGAATCCCCCCCATCTTCGTCGTCCGCCGCCTTATATCTCTTGACGATGGTCTCTAATCTGAGCGCCTCCCTGACCTTCTTCTTGAGTACCCCCCCCGTACCGTGCCCGTGGAGTACGTAAACCGTCCCCTTCCCCGCCCTGATGTTCGACGCGAAGAAGTCCCTTATCATCAAAAGAGCGTCGTCCATGTCGTTTCCCCTGACGTCAATGGTGTTTGAGTCCATCCTCATCATCCGACCGTCCCCCTTCTTCCTTCCCGAGACCCTGTCCATCTCGTGGCTGCGTAGATCTTCCTCCACCCTCTTGCTAATGCCCTTCTTCTTCCCCTTATTCAGGGATGTCCCTCCTCCTGTCTCGACCCCCCCCCCCCTCCCCCCCCCCTCCCCCCCTCTCCTCCTTCCCTTTTTTTTCCCCCTTCCTTTCCTTCTTTTCTCCCCTTCCTTTCCCTTCTTTCTCCCCTTTTTTTTTTTTGTGGCGCGTCCGGCATGCCTGTTGGGACAAG
>Ga0115006_10000640_pt1 | contig 19557 bp, 16 predicted proteins | sample ArcOceMetagenome_3_FD_88943 | JGI IMG/M metagenome (GOLD analysis project Ga0115006, IMG submission 88943) | Marine eukaryotic phytoplankton communities from Arctic Ocean - Arctic Ocean- Svalbard ARC20M Metagenome | ecosystem: Environmental > Aquatic > Marine > Oceanic | place: Arctic Ocean...
AAACCACCACAAGCGACGAGGCCATTAAAGTTAGCTAAATCAGTACGACCAGCTAAAATATCTGACATATGTACATCTTCAGCAATGAAACCAGCTCGATCAAAGGCTGCCGCCATTTCAACATGGGAGTTAACACCTTGTTCACGCAAGATAGCAATACGTGGACTTGTGCCATTGAGTGCATCTTTTATTATTAAGTCAGCAACAATATCTTCATTAATGTCAAAGGATAGTTCGGTATTTAAACCAGGATCTTCAGTATCAAATTTTACATCATGCTCTTGTTGTGCACATTCAGGGTTGTCACGCAATGATTGCATTTTATAGGTAGTTTGTGCCCACATTGTACGGTAATAAGTGCGTGAGTTTTCTAATATAACCTCACTATTTCGGCTAAAACGGATACAATCTTCATTGTTTAAACGACCAATGCTGGTGCTGTTTTCAGCCATACCAAACTGTACAAAAATAGCATTGATGGCGGCAATATCATCCTCTTTAACTTGAATAACAGCGCCGAGCTCTTCATTAAATAATGTGGCTAAGTCATCTGCAGCACCTGATGAAAGTTGACTAATATCTATATCAACACCGGTATGGCCGGCAAACGCCATTTCACTGATTGTAGTAAATAAACCACCATCTGAAATGTCATGATAGGCAATGACCAACTCTTTACGGACTAGGGTTTGCATTGCATTGAAAAAACCTTTTAAGGTTTCTGCACTATCCACATCAGGGGTTTCATTACCCAGTTGTTTATATACTTGCGCTAAACACGAACCGCCTAGGCGTTTTTTACCTGGTGATAAGTTAAGTACCATTAGGCGTGTATCACCTTTATCTGTTCTTAATTCGGGTGTCACGGTTTTACGTATATCTTCAACGACACCAAAAGCGGTAATGACTAATGATAGTGGTGACGTTACTGACTTTTCTTGGCCATCTTCTTGCCATTGGGTTTTCATTGACATTGAATCTTTACCAACGGGTATAGTTAACCCTAAAGCCGGACATAGCTCCTCGCCAATGGCTTTGACTGCTTCATAAAGGCCGGCATCTTCACCAGGGTGGCCTGCAGGAGACATCCAGTTGGCAGACAGTTTAATACGGTTTAAATCGCCAATGTCGGTACCGGCAATATTGGTAAGTGATTCCGCTACTGCTAGGCGAGCAGAGGCACCAAAATTAAGTAAGGCTACAGGTGTTCTCTCACCTAATGACATAGCTTCTCCATGGTATGAATCAAGTGCTGAAGCGGTTACGCCACAGTCAGCTACTGGCACTTGCCAAGGGCCAACCATTTGATCGCGATTCACCATCCCTGTTACCGAGCGATCGCCAATGGTAATTAAAAAGGTTTTCTCTGCCACGGTTGGCAGACTTAGGATCCTATCAGCAGCGTCAGCTAACGATACATTGTCTAAGTTTAATTCATCTCCAGCACAAGCCGCAGATTTAACGTCTTTAATGATTTTTGGGGTTTTACCTAATAATACATCGAGGGGAAGGTCTATAGGCGTATTAAGTTTTTCATTGCCAGCAAAATGCGCATCGGTAACGGTTAAATGTTCTTCTTCAGTGGCACGACCAACAATGGCATAAGGTGCGCGTTCACGTGCACATATTTGTTCAAAGCCCGCTAAGTTTTCATCTGAAACGGCAATCACATAACGCTCTTGCGACTCGTTACACCAAATCTCATGGGGCGCCATACTGCGCTCATCGTTAGGAACATTGCGTAATTCAAAGACACCTCCACGGCCACCGTCAGAAACTAGCTCAGGAAAAGCATTAGATAAACCGCCGGCGCCAACATCATGAATAAACGCAATAGGGTTTTGCTCACCGCGCTGCCAACACTTATCAATGACTTCTTGGCAACGACGCTCCATTTCAGGGTTTTCACGTTGTACTGAGGCAAAATCTAAATTTTCAGCAGATTGTCCTGAAGCCATTGAAGAAGCAGCACCGCCACCTAAACCAATGTTCATGGCCGGCCCACCAAGCGCTATTAGGTTGGCACCAACAATTATTTCACGCTTTTGTACATGTTCATCACGGATGTTACCTAAACCGCCAGCTAACATAATTGGTTTATGGTAACCTCGTACCTCAACACCATTAAATGAGTTAACTTCCTCTTCATAGGTTCGAAAATAACCGAGTATGGCAGGGCGACCGAATTCATTGTTAAAAGCGGCACCACCTAATGGTCCCTCAATCATAATGTCTAAGGAATTAACGATTCTACTTGGCTTACCAAAATCAGTTTCCCAAGGTTGAACAAAGTCTGGAATACGCAGGTTCGATACGGAAAAACCGACTAATCCGGCTTTTGGTTTTGATCCAATACCGGTAGCACCCTCATCACGAATTTCGCCACCAGAGCCCGTTGCTGCACCAGGGTAAGGTGATATTGCTGTGGGATGGTTATGGGTTTCAACCTTCATTAATACCTGAATATCTTCATGGTGATAATTGTATTCATTGGTATCAGGGTCAGGGAAAAAGCGGCCACCTTTATTACCTACCATTACGGCAGCATTGTCTTTGTAAGCACTAAGAACGAAATCACCATTAAGCTCGTGGGTGTTACGAATCATTTTAAAGAGAGACTTTTCTTGCTTAACCCCGTCTATAGTCCAATCGGCATTAAATATTTTATGACGACAGTGCTCTGAGTTGGCTTGAGCAAACATGTATAATTCAATGTCGTGGGGGTTACGGCCTAGTTTCGTAAAGTTTTCAAATAAGTAATTAACTTCATCTTCAGCAAGGGCAAGGCCTAATTCAACATTGGCGTTAACAAGCGCTGCCTTACCTCCGTGTTCAATATCAATAACGGTAAGCTCGTTTGGTTCGCTAGAAGCAAATAACTGTTGCACGCTTTCAAAATCATTAAAAACAGTTTCCATCATTCGATCATGCAGTAACCCATTTAATTGACTTTCTTGCTCAGTTGTTAAGACTGGGCCGTCGTCAATAGTAATATAAAAGGCAATACCTCGTTCCAGTCTAGTAATTTTGTCTAGACCACAGTTATGGGCAATGTCGGTAGATTTAGATGACCAAGGTGAAATAGTGCCTGGACGCGGAGTTACCAGTAAAAATATACCACTTGGTTGGTGCTCTTCTATGGTTGGGCCGTAGGTCAATAATTGTTGTAAAACATTCTCTTCACTGTCACTTAAAGCCTCATTAAGTTGAGCGAAATGGACAAATTCAGCATAAATATTGTGAATAGGCAATTGTAATTGCTCACATTGAGCTAAAAGCTTTGCAACTCTGAAATCAGATAGTGCTGGAGCGCCACGAAGGTTTTTAATCAACATCGTCATAGGGTAATCACCAAGGTTTGTGGAAGGTTTTAATTGTCTTTGCATGAGTAAATTACTGCAGTCAAAGCAAACCGAAAATTTCGCGCGTATTATAGTTGAAAATAACGCTTTTGTTAACGGAAATAGTCAAGTTAAAAAACGGTTAACTATTTCTGATAAAAAGTACTTGGCTATTCGTCAAATACAAGACACAATTAGGGTATGAACAAATATTATCATATGATTAAAAAAACTAGTATTGCTAGTGACTTAGTTAATAAAAGCAGAGCAATAGTAACGGCTATTATTATTAGTTCCATTTTATTTGGCTGTGATAAAAAAACAGAGTCTGCCAGCTTAACGCGTATTATAGAGCGTGGTTACATTAATGTTGGTACTGTGTTTGGTCCTACTAATTATTACAGTACAGCAGAGGGTTTTGCCGGTTTTGAATATGAACTTGCCAAAAAATATGCGGACTCACTCAATGTAAAACTTAATATTGTACAAAGTTACACTCTCGATGAATTATTTATTAAGTTAAATACTGGTGAAGTCGATTTGCTTGCTGCGGGTCTATCAAAAACAGATAAACGTTTACGGCGTTTTCGTTTTGCGCCTGTCTATGAAACTATCACCCAAAAGCTTGTTTATAAGCAAGGTAAGGTCAGACCCAGAAAAATTGAAGATTTGACTGGTAATTTAATGGTGACTTCAGGATCAAGCTATGTCGAAAATCTTGAAAAAATTAAACGCCAACACCCCCAGTTAACTTGGCTAGAAACTGCTGATTTTGATAGTGAAGAGTTATTAACCAAGGTATTAAATGAAGAGATAGATTACACTATTATAGATAGTAATAATTTAGCCATTAACCGAAGTTATTACCCCGAAATAAGTATAGGGTTTTCTATTAATAAGCCTGAATCACTTGCCTGGATGGTAAGTCATAATAGTCACGATGATATTTTATCTAGTTTGGTTGAGTTTTTTGGTTCAGTTCATCAAGATGGTACAATATTGGCTCTTGATGAGAAATATTATGGTCATATTGAAGAATTCAATTATGTAGAAACTCGTACCTTTATTAGAGCCGTAGCAAATACTCTACCAAAATACCAACCCCTCTTTGAAAAATATGCACAAGATCTTGATTGGCGTCTTTTAGCGGCAATCAGCTACCAAGAATCTCACTGGAAACCAACCGCAAAAAGTTATACTGGTGTACGCGGCATGATGATGTTGACATTAGCGACGGCTAAGCAAATGGGAATTGATAGCCGTTTAGACACAGAACAAAGTATTCGCGGTGGTGCTAAATACTTTAAACGTATGATTGCCATGATGCCAGAGAGGATACCTACTCCAGATCGAATTTGGTTTGCACTCGCCTCTTATAATATAGGTTTTGGTCACTTAAATGATGCTCGTATTATTACTCAGCAGCAAGGAGGTGATCCTGATCGCTGGCTAGATGTTAAAACTCGGTTACCCCTGTTACATCAAAAACAATATTATAAAAATACTAAATACGGCTATGCACGTGGTGAAGAGCCTGTTAATTATGTTGATAATATTCGCCGTTATTACGATACCTTGAGCTGGTTAGATGACAAATCAAAAGCGACTGAGGCGCTCTTATTAGAAGAAAAAATTCAGCAACAAAACCAAGCCGATCAACAAGTAAGCACAGAACAATTGCAAGTCACTGTAAAAAATACAGAGGTCGACTCAACTAAATCTACTTCTCCTGAAAAAAAACGTTCAAAAATCAAAGATGGTACTGTTAGGTAATAAGTTAACTATTGCTTGTTATTTCTAAACTAATCGCCATTTGTCATAAAATTGTCATTTTTGTTGGCTATAGTTAAATCTAGTCAGTTATTTGAAGGATTATAAATATGAGAAAAGCATTTAAAAGTAATCAACGTAGAAAGCTGTTAAACCGTCAGCATCATAAGATAACATCAAGACGGCAATCGCATTTCAAGCTAGTCATTCACGAGCTATACACTACTCAGGTTGGCAGTGATATTAGCCAATAATTATCGCTGTTTCATCAAGGTTGTTAGATTTTTTATCAAATAACTGAAATTGATTAAAGCCAATAGTAATAATATCGTCGGCATTGAGCTTTTCACGGGCTATTTTTTTACCATTTAACTCAGTACCATTAGTACTACTTAAATCTTCAATATAAGTGATTAATTGGTCGGCTATGTAGGGATCTTTTTCAGTTACTAACCTTGCATGTTTTGCACTTACTGCGCCATCGGTAATTTGAATGTCATTACTGTTAGCTCTGCCAACGGTTAATTCACCGACAACTAATGGCCATTTGTTGATGATAACATCTTCTACACTTAAGGCTAAATAAGCCATAATAACTCCTCATTATTATAATTATTTTATGAAATTCTGTTGTTTAATTTTGATCAAAATGAACTAAGCCGACAGTAAGATTATCTCGACTTTTTTGGGCAATAGCTTGATTTATCATGTCACGACAAATGTCTTCTTTTTTGGCAAAACGCAACAAATAATATTTTATATCATCATCACTTAGGTAATCGTGTAAGCCATCGGTAGAAAGCATCATACTATCACCGTTATTTAGTTCGACCGTAACAGTGCCAACAGAAATATTTTTTTGTACGCCAATGGCTTGCGATAATAAATTTTTAGTATTTGATTGTTTTGCGGTTTCAGCAGTAATTGCCCCTTTATTAACTAACTCTTGTAGCATTGTATGGTCGATAGTTTCTTGCGATAGTTGATTATTTTTGAGGAAATAAGCGCGCGAATCGCCTATCCAACCTAAATGACAAATATTAGCCTCTAGCACTACGAGTACACCTGTGGTGCCCATACCTTGTTGGCTAACTGACTTTTCTGCTTGGCTCAGTATAGCGAGGTTAGCAGTATTAAGTTGCTCAGTTATCCATGCTAGCCAGTTAGGTGGGTTATTAAAGTTAAGCTGATCCCATTGCGCTTTTACATGTTCAACCAACATAGCACTAGCGACTTCACCTGCGTTGTGGCCTCCCATACCATCAGCAATAAGCATCCAAGCAACTTTATTTTGTTGATCAATACCATAACAGATGGCATCTTCATTATTACTTCGAACTACACCTTGATGGCATAAAGATTGGATCGTAAAGTTCATGGCTGTAAACAAATATTACCTTTGTTATAAATAAGTCTTAGTGATAATAGCGATAACTCAGTTATTCATACAGAGACTTTAAAGTCTCTTTTAAGTGCGCTTATTAATGCTGACTTAAATTCAGCCATGGATTGATAGCGTTTAGTACTATCTTTATGCATAGCTTTATTACAAATACGCTGAGCACTTGATGGTAACCTGCTATCGTGTTCATTAACAGCTATGGCTTTAACTTTCGTGATTTGATAAGCCACTGTAGCGATAGATTCGCCCTCAAAAGGCAAATGCCCACAAAGCAATTGATAAAAAGTGACTCCTAAGCTAAAAATATCGCTACGACCATCTATTTTCAAGCCAAGTATTTGTTCGGGTGACATATAATAAGGACTCCCCATAATAATACCTGTTCGTGTTTTACTATTATCATTGACATAAGCAATACCAAAATCTGTTACGGTGACTTTCAGTAAATCGTCATCGTATATTATATTATCGGGTTTTATATCTCGATGAACAACATTTTGGTTATGAGCGTAATCGAGTGCGTCACAAATTTGTACAAGTAATTGATAAACCAGTGGTACGGGCAAGGTTTTTGTAGGTTGTGTAAAAAGAGATAAAGGTGCACCTGTTAATAAGTCCATGGCAATATACCCTAAATTATTCTCTTCACCAACATCATAAATTGTCACAATATTGGCATGACTCAAGCCACCAGCGGTTTGTGCTTCTTTAAAAAACCTTGATTTTGCTGCGTGGTTGTCACTTGATTCATCATCATCATTTAAACGCAGCGTTTTAATGGCTACGTGGCGATTAATTTTGGGATCAACACCTTGATAGACAATACCCATTGCGCCTTTTCCTAAAATCCCTTCAACCTGATAACGACCAAAATTATTACAGGTAAAGTGATGTTGGTTCAATGAATTTATTGTTGGCTCATTATTTTGAATAACCATAGTTTTTTGCAAATCATCAAGAGTTATCGCTAAGGGGCCGTCACTGGTTTTTTCGAGTGTTTGCGATAATGACATTGTTTTGATTGTCGAATTTACGATTGACTGTGGATTATCTTGTTTATTATCAGTAAAAATACTATTTTCGTACTGCTTAATACTAGTGGGTCCTGAGTGACTATTTTCTACTTCTTGTGCGATCAAACAATTTTTATTGACCAATGTTAGCATAAATTGCTTTTCTCTTTGATAGCCTAGGTGTATTACCCAAGAACCAGTAAGTATTAGTATTAACGGTAATATATTAAGCCATTGTTGATGGTTAAATAATACACATTGAGCAGTAAGTAGAACAAAATAATAAACCAATACAATAAACGATTGTTTTTTGTACGAAAATGCAGTGATAAACCAAATTAATACCAGGCCAACGATTGAAAAAGAAGCAAGCAAGAGCAGGGTAGTAATATTTTGGCTGAGGCTTTTATTGACTACAACTTGATTAAGCATTGAGACTAACATCTGTGAATCGTTTTGTTTTTTATTACTAATGATAATAAGGTCGTACGCTATTACAGACTCTTTACCTTGCTTATTAAATAACGCCATATATTGCGACATTGTATTTACTGGCATGCTCATCAAATGTTGTATATTTGTGTTTAATGGCTCGTTAGTCGCAGTAAATAGTTGACTACTAAACCCGATTTTTATGCTACGAGTAGCATTTAGGTTGCTTGACACCCTTTTTAATTGATTATCTGAGGTATCATTTGAATAAGTAGTCGATATACCATTTTTAGGACTAAATAAGGAATTAGGAGGTAATTCTTTAGATAAACTCAACTGCCAGTTTTCAGTTAATACCATTTCAGCCATTGTTAGTTGCTGAACTAATTCACCGAGTAAACTTAAATAGATATGTTGTTGGTGCTGCCAAAGTAGAGTCGTTTTCTGTGGCTTTATTATTAAATTAGGCGTGAATATATAATGTTTAGTTTCGATCCGTTTGGTTAAATCTCTGGACGGATACCTAAAATGAGATGATATATTGGGTAATATTCCACTTATAGTATTTATTGGCTGACCAGAAGATAAGTGTTTTGAATTAATAATTATCTTATTCTTTCTAGGCTGATTATCTAGGTATAGCGAAAGTGCTGAAAGGTATTCGGACGAAAGTTCGCCAAGCAAAACAATTTTACTATGAGGGTGCATTGTTAACAGTAACTGTAATTCGTTTTTATCTTTTTCATCAAGGTTCGATTCTAATATTAGGGTATTTGGTAACCTCGAATTTTGATTCGCTGTTTTTAAGTTAGGATTAAAATACTCATACAAGCCATTAAAATGGATTTGGCTCAATTTATTAAGACCACCGTCGTTAATATAAATAACACTAAAAGTCCAAAACGTTAGTAGTAAATAAAACCAGCCAGTGTAGTAAATGGGAAGAAATCGTTGAGCCATGACAAACAGAAACCTTTAACTTTTAGATACAGTATTTAAGCGGCTCTATTATTACCTTAATGCTAGGGGTATATCAAATTAAAGCGGCTAAATAGAATGTTGTCAGAAGTGTGTTCAGGCAGGGAAATTAAGTTTACTTATCAGGTATTACTTATTAGGTATTACTTATTAGGTATTATACATCAAGTATTATTTTGAATATAAATTTGGCTTGGGGAAGCGGTTTTAGGGTAGGAGGTGTAAAATAATCGACTTGAGCATAATCGATGTTAATAGGCTTTGATGGTAAAGGGTATTATGTTTAAAAGTATACCTATTTAATATTTATCTTATTTTTCCTTGCTTGTTTTTTTTCGTTGCGACGACGCTTAAAAAAACTCGAAAGTATTTCGCTGCATTCCTCTTGCATGACATGACTTTCTACACTTATTTGGTGGTTAAGTTGGGTATTGTTGACTAAATTAAAAGCACTACCAGCCGCTCCGGTTTTTAAATCATTACAGCCAAAAACTAGACGTTTTATTCGACTATGCACTAGCAAACCAGCACACATAGGACATGGCTCTAGGGTGACATAAAGAGTACAATCAAGTAGGCGATAATTATTTAAGTAAGCCCCTGCTTGTCTAATAGCATTCATCTCAGCATGACTTGAAGGGTCATTAAGCATGATTGACTGATTAAATCCTTCACCGATAATAGTATTTTGATAGACGACGACAGCGCCAACAGGAATTTCATTGAACTGCTCGGCTTTATTAGCTAATTCGAGGGCTCTTTGCATAAAAGTTACATCAAGCTGATCTTGAATATCGCTACTTTTTTGCTGGTTGTGTTGACTTGTCGAGGAGTTTTTAGGGTCTAATGAAGTCATAAAAAAATAGCCAATAAATCATTTAAATAACGATGACCTTTTGTGGTTACTCGCCATTCTTCATCTGTTTTTGTTACTTTATTAGTCATCAAGTGTTTTTGTTTAGCCTCTTGCAAGTAAGGCAATATAGTGTCGATATTTACTCCTGTACTCTTTTCAAAGTGACTTACATTAAAGGCGTTATGTAAACGAAGTTGATTCATCATAAATTCAAAAGGCCGATCATCTGAAGTAACTGTAAGTAACTTGTCTAAAAAATCACGTGAAGTATCTAAGTAACCTTTTGGATGCTTTACTTTGACCGTGCGAGTGATAGTTTGGGTATTGCTATTAGTAATTTTGCCATGAGCACCACAACCAATACCTAGATAGTCTCCATATTGCCAATAATTTAAGTTATGTTGGCACTGAAAACCTGGCTTAGCATAGGCTGAAATTTCGTATTGTTCGTAGCCAGCATTTTTTAATAACTCAAGCCCTTTATCTTGAATTTCCCAGAGAATATCGTCAACAGGTAATTTGGGTGGTTTTGAATGAAAAATAGTATTTGGTTCAATGGTTAGTTGATACCATGAAATATGATTAGGGTTAAGACTAATGGCTGTCTTTAAGTCATCTAGGGCATTGTCTAAGGATTGATTGGGTAGGCCATGCATTAAATCTAAGTTAAAACTGGTAACGCCACTTTCAGTTGCTAATTTTGCAGCTATTTTAGCTTGTTTGCTATCGTGTATTCTACCTAATTTAATTAATTTATCAGAGGCAAAGCTTTGTACACCAATAGATAATCGATTAACGCCGGCATTAAAAAAACCACGAAATTTATCCGCTTCAACAGTACCTGGATTTGCTTCAAGGGTGATTTCAATATCATCATCATGATTAAAACGCGCTAATACTTCATCTAACAGGCGTTTTATTGCTGGTGCTGAAAATAGGCTTGGTGTACCACCACCTATGAAAATAGAAAATAATGGGCGCTGTGTCAGGTTAAAGCGGCATATGTCATCATCTAAATCGGCTAAAAGGGCGCTAACATAGTCATCTTCAGGAATGTCATTTTTCACTTCATGCGAGTTAAAATCACAATAGGGGCACTTTTCAACACACCAAGGAATATGGATATACAGTGATAAGGGTTGATTCTTTAGAGTATCTGGCATGAGTGCTTAAAATAAACGATTATTGTGTTAGTGATGAAAGTTTATGAGCTAATTGCATTAAGGCTTTTCCACGATGACTTAAGGTACTTTTTAGCTCTCTAGATAACTGTGCTGATGTCATTTTCAAATTTTCTTGCCAAAAAATTGGATCGTAGCCAAAACCCTCTTCACCTAGCCTGTGGTGACTAATACTACCTTCCCAAATACCATGGCAAATAAGTGGTGTAGGATCACGTTCATGTTTCATATAAACAAGTACGCAATGAAAACGAGCTGTTCTTTGCTCTTTGGGGGTATCAGCTAATGCGGCCAATAATTTATCAATATTATCATTATCTGTAACAACACCATCTTCACTTAAATCGGCAGCATAGCGTGCTGAGTAAACACCAGGTGCACCATTAAGCGCATCTACCTCTAAGCCAGAATCATCAGCAATAGCCGCTAAGCCTGTTATTTTTGCCGCGTGTCGGGCTTTAATAATTGCATTTTCAACAAATGTTGTACCTGTTTCCTCGGCGTCATCCACTTGAAACTCGCTTTGCGGAACTATTTTAATCTGATGCTTAGCCAGTAAATGGCTCAATTCTTTTACTTTTCCTTGATTACCAGTCGCTAGTACAATGGTTGACATAGTTAGATTCCTGTCGTTAAGAGGGGTTAACAGAAGTAGAAAACGCTATTTTATAGTAAGTGACAATAATTCCCTAAAGTTACCTGTAAAAATAATACTTCAGATAGGTTAGCAATAGCACTTAGCTGATTTTTTTCAGTTAAGCGCGCTAATATTTAAAAGTCTTACATTTAATCGACATAAAACTTTTGTGAAAAGGTTAATTGTTGTATTTCGACACCATCATTGATTGTTAAATCAAAATGAATAGTTTCTTCGTTGTCATATCTAACTTGTGCTAAGTAGTAAATTGAACTACCTTCTGTTATTTCTTGAAACTCAATTTTTTTTGATTGGCCAACATTATTCTTAGCTTTGCCTGTAATACTAACTCGTTTGGCTGGCATGCCTTGCTTACTATTATCAAGCACTGAAATATTAATTAAACCATTATAACGACTACGTTTAATATCATACAACTTAGCTATTTCAGGCGTTAAAAAAGTTGAACCAATAGCGATGAAGTGAACATTCATATTCCCTAATTTTTTCATGTTTTTGGCGTTAACATTTACCAAAGTGATGAAATAAACTAGTGCAATTATGCATAGTTTTGAGCATAAATTTTTCATATTATTCTCCATATAAGTAGGCATATCAATGAATGATTTACCTAAACAGTTTCAAACTATAAACATCAAACCAAAAACATCAAAAATGATTCGTTACAGTGCCGACCAGTAAGGCAAAGAATTAGATAATAAAATATTAATAATATTCATGGCTAAAAAGGCTACTAACATTGATAAGTCTAACCCACCCATATTAGGTATGATTTTTCTTAGAGGGTTTAAAAAAGGCTCCGTTAACTGGTTTAGGATCATGAGTGTGCCGTTATAGCCTTGCACAACCCAACTCATAATAGCCATAACTATCATGAGTACAAATAAAAGGAAGCCAGCTTGTTTAATAAGAACCAGTAAACCAATGTAAAAAGCAAGTACGCCTAAATTTTCACCTGACAGCGCAGCTAGGGCTACAAACTTTAATGTTGCTACAATATAAGCAATTAAAATAGTAGCTAAATCAATACCGCCTATTCCAGGTATAACTCGGCGTAAAGGCACAACGATGGGGTTACTCACTTTAACAATAAACTGGCTTAAGGGGTTGTAAAAATCAGCTTTAACCCACTGTAACCAGACTCTAACAATTAAAATCATTAAGAGGGCGTCAAATACAAATCTGAGTAGATAAATTATGGCTTCCATTAGCTTTTTTTTCCTCTAACTGCTTATCAATATAATTGTTATTTTGCCATTTCTTCTGCGCGACAGATAGCGGCATTCATGGCGTTACTGACTATTTTTTCAAGACCGTCTTGTTTAAATTGCTCTATGGCTGCATGCGTTGTACCACCTTTAGAGGTGACATTAGCCCTTAATGTAGCGATATCCTCACTACTTTTATCAACCATGGTAGCTGCGCCTAGTGCTGTTTGTTGCACTAATATTCTACTTTCTTGCTCAGAAAAACCTAATATTTGCGCTTGTTTTTGCATGCTTTCCATGAATAAGAAAAAGTAAGCGGGTGCAGAGCCAGCAACGGCAATAATATCGTTAATTTGTGCCTCACTACTAAGCCATATTGTTTTACCAACAGCACTCATTAATTGCTCTGCAACAGATTTTTGAGAACTATTAACCTGTTGTGATGCGAATAAACCACTCATACCTAAGCCAAGTTGCGACGGGGTGTTAGGCATTACTCGAACTAACGCTGGGTAATTATTACTATTTTTTGGAACAAGTGCTTGTTGAATTTGCGCTACCGTCCTTCCTGCTGCAACAGAAATGAAAAGTTTATCTGTAATGTCATTATCTTGACTGATTTTTTGGCATACTTCCGAAATAAAATGCGGTTTAACGCAAAGAACAATGACCTCAGCAAAAGCTACGGCTTTATTATTATCACTAGTATGCATAATACCAAACTCTTCAGCGAGTGCTAAGCGTTTAGGTTGAGATGGGTTTGATACTATTATGTTACTAGCACAAACACCAGAGTTGACTAAGCCAATGATAATGGCACGAGCCATATTACCAGCACCAATAAAGGCAATTTTATTCATGAAAGATATCCTAAGAGTTATTGTTTTTTGTTCGTTCACCAAAGATGTCAGTACCAACTCTTACCATGGTCGAGCCGTGAGCAATGGCGGTATTTAAATCATTAGACATACCAAGCGAGAGTGTATCAACAGAGGCATAAGATGATTTTAGTTGTAAAAATAGTTGTTGTACTGCTTGGTAACAAGCATCAGTTGCATTTTTTTCAGGGATAGCCATTAAGCCTCTTAAGGTTAAATTATTACAATTGTTAACCACTTCAGCAAGAGAGAATAATGCCTCTGCGCTAGTACCTGATTTTGATGCTTCAAGACTAATGTTGACTTGTAAACAAATGTTCAGCGGAGTATGGTAATTATCATTATCGCTTAGGTGTTGGTTAAGCCGCAACGCTATTTTTTCTCTATCTACACTGTGTACCCAACTAAAATTATTAGCTATCTGTTTGGTTTTATTGGACTGAATTGGACCAATAAAGTGCCACACTAAATCAGGTAGAGATGATAGTTCGGTTATTTTTTGCAACGCTTCTTGTAAATAATTTTCACCAAAATTAATTTGTCCAGCAAAATAGGCCTGTTCAATCAGTGAGCTAGGTTTAGTTTTACTGACTGCTAACAGTGACACAGGTAGTGCAGAAGGTGTTAATGTACTTTGACCTGAACGACCATTTTGTATACAGCTTTGGCTAATTTTAGCATTAACTTTCGCTAGGTTATCTTGTATGTTTATCATATTAACTATTGAACTGTGTTAATTACTCATATTTTGTTGTTAGTATACCCTAATTAATAATTACCGATAAAAGATAACAACATTATTTTTTATTACCTTACAATTTATTACCCTATTAAAAGAGGAATGTATGGATATTACTGAACTATTGGCCTTTAGTGTGCAACATAACGCGTCAGATTTACATTTATCAACAGGCACACCACCATCGATAAGGGTTGATGGTGATGTCCGTAAACTCAATATTCCTGCTTTTGATGCCAAAGACGTTAATGCCTTAGTGTACGACATAATGAATGATGGCCAACGTAAAGAATACGAAGAAAACCTTGAAGTCGATTTCTCTTTTGAAGTACCAAACCTTGCTCGGTTCAGGGTGAATGCCTTTAACCAAAACCGCGGGCCTGCGGCGGTATTTCGTACTATCCCGAGCAAAATTTTATCACTGGATGATTTAGGCTGTCCTGATATTTTCCGTGATATTTCAAATACACCTCGTGGCTTAGTTTTAGTTACAGGGCCAACAGGCTCAGGTAAGTCTACAACGCTTGCCGCTATGGTTGATTATATTAATGATCACAAACATGATCATATTTTAACTATTGAAGATCCCATTGAATTTGTGCATGAAACTAAAAAATGTTTAATTAATCAACGAGAAGTTCACCGTGATACCTTAAGTTTTTCCGCAGCATTACGTTCAGCATTACGTGAAGATCCTGATGTTATTTTAGTGGGTGAAATGCGTGACTTAGAAACTATTCGTCTGGCAATGACCGCAGCAGAAACTGGCCATTTAGTGTTTGGTACTTTACATACAACGTCTGCACCAAAAACTATTGATCGAATTATTGATGTATTTCCGGGAGAAGAAAAATCTATGGTACGTTCAATGTTATCTGAGTCTCTACGGGCAGTTATCTCGCAAACCCTTATTAAAAAAGTTGGTGGTGGGCGTGTAGCGGCTCACGAAATTATGATTGGCGTACCTGCTATTCGTAATTTAATTCGTGAAGATAAAATTGCACAAATGTATTCAGCGATTCAAACAGGTATGCAACATGGTATGCAAACCATGGATCAATGTTTACAAAATTTAGTGAATCGCGGCATGATTACCAAACAAGATGCCATGGAAAAAGCGGTTGATAAAAATCAATTTTCAGGCTTTTAAATCACTATTTATATAGATTAAGGAGGGAGTAATGAAACTCCACGAATTATTAGAAAGGATGGTAAAACAAGACGCCTCTGACATGTTTGTTACCGCCAAGTTACCAGTTAGTGCAAAAATAAATGGTGAATTACAACCGATAGATGATGAGGTATTAACGGCTGAGTCCTCACTAGGATTAGTTTACGATGCCATGAATGAGAAACAGCGAAGTCAATTTGACGCTGAAAAAGAATGTAATTTTGCGATTGAAATAGATGATATTGGCCGTTTTCGTATTTCTGCTTTTTGGCAACGAGATATGGCAGGTATGGTTGTAAGGCGAATTGTTACTGAAATTCCCGATGTTGATGATCTAGGGCTACCACCTATTCTCAAAGAAGTGGTTATGTCTAAACGTGGATTAGTACTTTTTGTTGGTGGCACTGGTACCGGTAAATCAACGTCCATGGCATCATTGATTGGTTATCGTAATCGTAATTCATCAGGACATATATTAACTATTGAAGACCCTGTCGAATTTGTTCACGAGCATGCGAAAAGCATGATCACTCAGCGTGAGGTTGGTTTAGATACAGAATCTTTTGATTCGGCGTTACAAAGTTCACTTCGACAAGCTCCCGATGTTATTCTTATTGGTGAAATCCGTAGCCAAGAAATTATGGAACATGCACTTAGCTTTGCCGAAACAGGCCATTTGTGTATTGCTACGTTGCATGCAAACAATGCAAACCAAGCTATTGACCGAATTATGCACTTAGTCCCAGCAGATCAACACGGTAAGTTATTATTTGATTTAGCGTTAAATCTTCGCGGCATCATTGCGCAGCAGCTCGTACCAACCATGGACGGGCATAGCCGTGTTGCGGCAATTGAGGTATTACTGAATTCACCCTACATTAGTGAGCTAATTAAAAAAGGTGATGTTGGTAGTATCAAAGAAGTGATGGAAAAATCGAACGAATTAGGTATGCAAACCTTTGATCAGGCGCTTTTTAATCATTACCAAAAAGGATTGATTACTTATGCGGATGCTCTGCATCATGCCGATTCTCCAAATGATTTACGCCTGATGATTAAACTCAGAAGTAATGAACAAGGTGGGACTGGCGGCCTTTCTGGAGTCACTCTGGATGGCTTTGAAACCAATGAATTGAGTTAATCACCTGATTTAACCTCCTATAAATAAATAAGTAAGTAGCCAGCATAGGATGACTGAACATCATTTATGCTGGCAATATTAATTAATAACCTAACATTAGCTGTCGATAATCAGTCATTGTGCAATGTAGGTTTTTGCATATTACCAACGTAATAAAATAATGTCCAAGTCTTAGAAAATAAACCTGAATTACTTACGAGATGGCTTGAAAAGGTCACTTTATTTTTTAATTCATCATTGTTTTCAGTAAAAACTGTTTTAACACCATCATTATGTTTTCTTTGAGATTCTTCTGCTTGCCAAGTTGACCCTAAGCATTGTTCAGTAATACTTTTTGCATTTTTATAGTATTGGTTAGCCATGTCTTCATTTGGCGCTACTATGCTACATGAATAAGTGTGTTGTTTACCTCCCCATGAAAAAACTTGGCAATTTTCACCAAAAAGTTGATATTTTGCTTTCCAAATATTACTGGCACGACTACTAACTTTGGTCCCCTTTAATTGGGAGAAACCATCAAAATAGGCTGATTTTAAACCATTAAGTTTTGCGCATGCGTTGGTTGTTGGCATTACCGTTGAACTGATTTCAAGGTTTTGATTAGCGCAACCGAGCAAAAACATACTTAAGATGACTAGACCATATTGGTAATACTTAGCAAATTGTTTCATAGTGTTATGTCATCCTGATATGATTTTTAAAGAAAGTAATATTAAATCACAATGTTACAGTGTTTTAATTATTTTTCCTACTGAGTTTTATTCGCTTTTTTCAAGGAATAATAGCCAATAGGTGATACTTATAAAATATCATTGAGAGGGAAGATTAAGCTATAAGTGCAATAAAATGAACAATTGAATTAAACAAGCATTGTAAAATTTGCTATTACTCGGTGCTAGAGTTTAAGTTAAGACAATTTAAATAACTAAATAATTGCTAACCCGCTTGCTCAAGAAATACCGCGTATTGGTTATGCTTACCGAATAATGCTTGGCTACCCCTTAACGAAAAATTATACCCACACAATGAAAACTTCCCTCTAAAAGCTAATGCTTTAATAAGCTCACTGGTATCAAGCGGTGAAAAATTCGCAAAATAGTCTATGTTATTTTCAACTTTGACACTTAAAGGCCTAATTGCTTTACCTTTATTGAATGTGATTTGTTGGCAGCTTTTATCGCCCTGATTGGATAATTGCGACCAAAGTTCACTAACATTGATATTATCAGCTTGCCAATGAATGATAAGACCTTGATATTGAGATAGGTATACATTGAACTTATCAGGCATGGCAAGTAGGTGTTGTTTATCAATAAAATCTATATCATTTGTTTTATTAGTAATTGTTTGGTCTTGATTATTTTTAAATTCAGTCTGCGAGGCTATTTCAGTAGAGGGGTTAAATACATTAATAACAGTATTAATTAAAATAAAACTAACACTTAGTGTCAAGACAACTAAGGCACTAAACCTTAAGTTTGAATTATTTACCCAATAACACTGAATTTTTTTAAAAAAATTATTGAGTTCGCCTTGTCTGGATTGAGTCGAATCATGGTCAGTAAAATCATTAACTTTATCGTCAGTGCAAAGAGGGTAATCATTACGGCTGTTACCTTCAGCTATGGCCTTATTAACAAGCGCTTCACTATGTAACTCATCAGTTAACAAATCTTGATCTGAGTGAAATGTCACTAACTTTGGCTCAATACGTCTATTTGAACCCACACGTGTATTGCTTACTTGTTGGTAAATACTGAGGTCAACAGGGCCAGCATAACCAAAAATATACTGAATTTTATCCTTATTAGGGTGAGCGGGGTAACGTAAAAAATAAACGATAGTTAACAATGGGACAATAAATAAGTAATCAATGTAATCGTGATTAATCGATAAATTTAACAAGCCGAAAACTAATAGTATTAAACCAGGTAAAATTTGCACCGCTGATAAATGATTGGCATCACGAAGCCTGCGACGGCAAGATAAAGTTACTAACGTTACCATTAACAACAATATTAATACGTTAATAAGGAAGTGACCTGAGAAGATAAGCGACAAAGTGATATAACCAACTAGGGAGATCAACGTACAAAACAGAAAACGTTGTCGAGTATCAAAACCTTTAAGACAAAATAAAGCAAATAAAAATGGCACAAAAACCTCTATAAATAATACTGAGCTTATACTCAGTGAACTTACTCATGACCTTATTGTTTCAAGGTAATAGTAAAAGGTTAAATAATAAACATATCGACGATGAAATTAATACTCGCTATATTCTAAATTAATTGACACGGTATGCAGGTAAATCAATGCTGTCTAGTTTTAAACCGAAAAGGGTTAAAGCGCCTTGGTTATTTGATTCTCCGTCACCACTAAAATCAAAATCAAAAGTGCTATAGAGACAAATGCCATATTTTTTCGATACTTTTAAACGGCTTGAACGTCGAGCAATAGCAATAAACTGGAGCTTTTCAACTTTACAGTGATTAACGACAAAACGCTTGGCTGCTTCTGATACTTGTCTTAGATAAATAAAGTACCAGCAAAATAAAAAAAAGACTAATAAGTAGTAAATATTTTCCATTAGTACTGCTCCTGTTAATTTTTGAATAACTGACCAACAGCCATAGCTAAAGCTGGTGAACGGTGTTCACTGCGAATACATGCTAATGCTACAGGTCGAATTAGAGGAATACGGACCAAATCGGCGAATATATTTCTAAATAAAGCCAAGTTATTATTTTTTAATAATGCTTCAAGGTAAGTCATAAGCAGTTTTTCAT